>Ga0304730_1000121_pt1 | contig 76972 bp, 70 predicted proteins | sample M_130628_MF_Meta_FD_190474 | JGI IMG/M metagenome (GOLD analysis project Ga0304730, IMG submission 190474) | Freshwater microbial communities from Lake Montjoie, Canada to study carbon cycling - M_130628_MF_MetaG (v2) (version 2) | ecosystem: Environmental > Aquatic > Freshwater > Lake | place... | reverse complement strand
AGGTTCAGGACTTGGTGACCTAACAAATCTTTGATAAGGCACTGGTCTTTGAGGTTCAGGACTTGGTGACCTAACAAATCTTTGATAAGGCACTGGTCTTTGAGGTTCAGGACTTGGTGACCTATATCTATCAGCCGGAATTCCTTGATAAGGCGCTGGTCTTTCATAAGGTTGAGGACTTCGTGACCTAGATCTATCAAGTGCAGAAGCCGGAATTTCTTGCGCTGGTCTTTGATAAGGATCAGGACTTCGTGACCTAGATCTATCACAATCTATTTGTTTTTTTAATAATTGTATAATTTCTGGTTTACCAATTATTTTCTTACCATTCAAGAACATATGAGCATATTTATTTTTACCTTGTGCTTTTCTTCCAAGCTGTGTTTCAGCGAAATTCGGTCTAACACATATGCCCGGATCAGTACTAGCATCGCAAACATAGTCTTCTTTGCATTTCCAATCAGGTGATTTGCAATAATTGTCTTGACCTTTAGCACAAAGGTAAGCTATAATTTCACCTTTTGTCCAACTTTTTATGTTAATATTTATTTTAGATCCAGTTTTACCAAAAAACCTTGAACTAAGATCTGGTATTGTCATCTTATTCAATTGATCATATGTTAAACCAGCATAACAAGGAGTATTGTATATGGAAGATTCAGTTTGTGGTTTATGCGAAACGGGGGGACTAGACGAAAAAGTTGAAGGATGAATCTGAGAAGATGTTGACGATGATGTAGACGATGATGTAGACGATGATGTTGCCTTTGAAGATAATTTAGCTTTTTTTATTTTTTCTTCTAATTCATTAATAACTGAAGGCATTCCAATTATCTTAGTACCTGAAGGCAATACAAGTATTTTATGCGGTGAACGAGATTCTGCAAACTTTTTTGGAAGACAAACTCCCTCACCATTTGGAAAATCTTTTGTACTAACATCACAAATTAAGTCACCTTCGCATTTCCAATTTGGTGCTTTACATTTTTTATTATTTCTGCTAGCACATATATATTCTACAAGAGCATCTTTTTTATGTTTATCTTTACCTTTTAAATTTAAGTCGTCAAATAATTCTTTTAAACGGACAACTTTTTCCGATTTTAATCCAGAAACACAGTTTTCATAAGATTTAGACTGTGTTGGACTTGGACTTGGACTTGAACTTGAACTTGGACTTGAACTTGGGCTTGGGCTTGGGCTTGGGCTTGGGCTTGGGCTTGGGCTTGGGCTTGGGCTTGGGCTACCACCATCGCAAGTGCATGCAAATAATTTCTTTGCTATTATTTCTTTGTCATCGGATTTTAAATATTTTATGTTTTTAGCGTCACACATTTTCATCAATGTATCTTTTTTATATGTCATTAAATTATCTATTGAAGGAAGACTTTTTATTTTTTCAATACAAGGTGGATTTGGAGGATGTTTGAGAACACATTTCAAAACCGGAGGAGTTCCCGATGAAGAAGAAGGAGTTCCAATAGGAGGAGTTCCAATAGGAGTTCCAATAGGAGGAGTTCCAATAGGAGGAGTTCCCGAAGACGAAGAAGAAGACGAAGAAGATGATGATGAAGGTGTGCTCGAATTTGAGTGTGTAGGTAAAGAAAGAATAGATTTTGCTATTCCTCTACAAATTTCTTGTTTTGTACCAGTTATAGGTACTTTACATTTTTTTGCAAGCATTACAATTTCGTCTTTTGTTCCATACTGACACCTTTTTCCTTGAGCATGACAATCAAGCTTGAGATGATCACCAGAAATTACTGCCTTTGCAATACTTTCACAAAGTTGGTCACGATTTTGTTGATCAATATCCTTAACACCGCATTTAATAGCTAAATTAACTATATCATCTCTGAGATACATTCTAGAACTTTTACAATATTCTATCGCTTTTTTATCTTTCATCCCGCAATGAACTTTTGGAACTTTTGGAAGATTAGACATTTTTATTTCTACGCGACATTTTATTTTAATTAATTTTGTATCAAAATTATTTTTGATACAAAATTTAAAAATTAAATAGTGATAAGAAAATTAGATTTATAATCTAATATTTTATCTTTTTCTTTTCCTTTTTGGTTTCCCACTACTCTACATCCCATATCTGATATAAAATCAAAATTCTTGTGTACATGACCACATATCCACATTTGTACTAACGAAAAATCAAGTAAATAGTCTAAGTCAGTTGCGTATATAGAATGAAATCTTTTCTTTCTTGTACACACACCATCAAGTACTTTTTTTGTAGGAGGGTAATGAGTAATGACAACTAATTTGTAATTGTTTTTTTGACAAAATGACATCATATTTTTTATATATTCCAAATCATCATTATGCTTTGCTTGATATTCTTTTGTCCGAACTTCGTGAATTCTAACTATAAATGATGGTATTTGGCCTTCTGGATTACTCCATAAAGTACAACCGGCAAAACAAATATCTCCAATAATAACACTGGCCTGTTTAAGTATATTAAGATTTGGTATTTTATCTTCTAATTGTTTCATTCTTTTTTCTAGAGTTTCCCATTTAAGAGGTTCTCGACCTTGAACAGTATACCATTCGTGATTTCCTGGAACATATAAAACAACTTGAAAATACGAACACAATGATTCTAAAAAAGACGTTAGCTGTTCAATTTTGTAAAAAGAACCGATATCACCTGCTAAAACAAGTATGTCTGCTGATGGAACAATATAGTCAAGTGGATCTGGAACAAGATCGTTCTTATACTCAATGTGCAAATCAGAAGCTATTTGTATTGTCATCATGACACGTTTATATTTCACTTTTTTAATATATTAAATTTTCATTTTCAAATTTTTATTCTGTTGTATCATCTAGGTCTGGAAGATCAATATTAGGTCCTTTCATTCTCCTCTTGCGATGTGCCGGTGTTGATGCTTGTGTAGGTGCCGCATTCATACTATTAACCATGCCTAAAATATTAGCTCCTGTCTTTTTCATAATCATTTTAGAAATAACAAAGAAAGCTGCATTCATGATAATCATAAAAAGAAGTCGTAACTCAACAGGCCATTTACTACCCGTAGGTACATAACTTTTCTCACCTAACTCAATCAACAACTTTTCATAAGAATTCATAGATAAAATTTGTTGCTGTGTAAATCCCTGCATATCAAAACCTAAAAAGTTTCCGAAAACGAATTCACACCCCATGAAACCATACACTATATATGTTTTATAGTTTTCAACAGAAGAATCAAGTGAAAGCCTTCTAACACTATCACCATAAGATTTTTGCATTGTCCTAATATCAGTGTGAATAGTATATTCTGGAATGATAGAAGATGGATAAGATTTGCGAAGAAGATCAAATTTGAAAAGAAGTTCGCGTTTTGCATCCTCCTCTTTTTGTTCATTCATCGTTGTTTGATTAATATCTCTAAGCTCTTTTCTAGGAATATACCCCCCTTGTCTTTCAAGTTCAGATAATGTAGGTGCCGAACCGTAATTAGTTGAAATTGGAATACTGTGTCCCATAGAGTCGCGATGTCTACTGTATTTATCCTTATTTTTCTTCTTTTTTGAAGAACGTTCCGAATTTTTGTCAAAACTAACCTCGCTAGAACTATCGTCATTTAATAGCTCTTTCAACCTTATAGACAAATCTTCCGAATCACCGGCTGAAGAATTATCATTGTCCTTGTGTTTATCCTTATCTTTATCTTTCGTTTCTGAAATTTCACTGTCTGAAGAACTTACAGATTCTTTGCTAGGTGATCTCTTTTTTTCAATAATTTCTTCATCACTTTCATCATCATTGTCTTCATCACTTAGCAAAAAATCCATTCTGCTTTCAAAATCTTTAGAATCTTTTTTCTTATTTTTAGAGTCTGGTGTTGTAGTATTTGATTCGTCTGACTCATCATCTGAATCATCTTCTATGTCTTCAATTTGTTTTTTGTGTACTTTACGATTCTGTTTTTTGCGATCATCGTAATGATTAATTGTATTAAAATCTTTTATTGGATGATTTTCAATAACAGAAATTTGTGGTGAGTGTTCTTTATTAACAAGATCTTGTTTAATTTTAGCCTTGTTTTCTATCAACTCTAAATAAAGACGAGGTAGTCTTGGAAAAACTTGAGGCCTATCAATTGATGACCTCTTTAAAGGTACTTTAATTACTTTAACAGGTTGATGTTTCTTTACCATTTTAAATGAACAAAGGTCCACTTTAAATACCAATAGTCGATATTGACCCTTGAAAATTATTTTTTAAAAAAATAATTTCAATAGAATAGAATTACCGAAAATTACTGACTCTGTAAAAGATGAAATTAAGGATATTTGTAAACCAATTTTAGATCATAAAAACGATGATCAGGTTGCAGTTGCTAATGAAACACCAATTATACCATCTGTCAAAGATATACAAAGTTTTTACGAAGAAGTAGGTGAAGCACTTGAGTCTTTGGATAAATGCGACAGTCAATCTGATTTGTCAAGTGTAAATAGTGCCGATATTAATGAAGTTAAAAATATGTTTGAACACCTTTTTTTACGAGATGATAACAGATTGAAATCTGAAGAAGTTTTACAAATTATTTAATAAAATTGCAAATTGTAAAAATTATTTTATTTAATAATAAAATAAATGGTAAAGTCTAGAAATAAAGCGTCTATGGCGTGTAATAGACCTCAGAAATCATGGTTACGTTTTAAGAAACGAGTGGTCAAGGCTTGTTCAGGTGGGAGAGAAAAAATTATACACTATGGAGATAACCGTTATGGTCATAATTACAGTAGTGCAGCCCGTAACAGCTTTAGGGCGCGTCATAGGTGTTCTTCTGCAAATAATAAGCTATCAGCTCGTTATTGGGCGTGTAAAAATCTGTGGTCTAAGGGTGGTAGTAAAAAAAGTTGTCCAAGAGGACGAAAATGCAAAGGTGTATCTATGAGATCACGCTCTCCTGTTCGTAAGTCCCGTCGTAAGTCTAGCAGATCTTATTCCCCTGTTCGCAAGTCCCGTTCCCGTCGTCGTAAATCTATCCGTAAGTCTCGCGTCCGTAGTCGTAATTCTAACAGAAAATAATTAGACATGAATCATTAAAATTGAATATTTAATTATTAAAATAAAGAAAATATAAAATGCAAGAGATCTATTATATAGATTGGGAAGTCGGGTCGCACTCTTATTTTCTTGGAACCATCTCAAAGACTCTTCGGGAAGGAATACGACTTGGAATGCACACTATTCAATTTTTTATGGGAAATTCAAAACAAGCGTGGAAACGTGATGAAATTACAGATATTGATATTGAAAAATCAAAGGAAATCCTTACACGGTTTCCAATGAATGTTTTTACGCACTATCCTTTTTGCGCAAATTTGGCAGGACAGGCGTCAAAAGGCTGTCTAGCGTGGAATGGTAATATGGATGTAGACAGAAAAGTACTTGGTATGATTCGAGCATTAGAATACGAGCTATCTGTAGTAGCACAACTCTCTCAAAAACGATCAGGTGTAGTGATTCACCCAGGGTCTTATCCGAATAGAGAAGAAGGGCATATTGCAGTTGCAAAAACATTAAACAAAATTAATTTTCCATCAAATTCTATTCTTTTACTTGAAAATTGTGCAGGTGAAGGAAATAAATTATGTCGCTCTTTTCAAGAAATTAAGACTGTTTTAGAACTTCTAGAACCTATAAAAAAACAACATGTAAAAGTTTGTGTCGACACGGCTCATATATGGGGTCAAGGAGATTATGACTTGAGAGAAATATCAGAGATAGATAGAATGTTCAATGATTTTGATAAGTTACTTGGTATGGATAATTTTTATCTTCTTCATTTAAACGACAGTTTGGCTTCCTTAGGATCTAAAAAAGATCTACATGCGTGTCTTGGTGAAGGAAGTATTTGGAAACATGGGTTTCAAAGTCTTGTACACCTATTGAATAAATGTCATGCAAATAATATCCCTATGGTACTTGAAACAGCTGATTCCGATATGCTTACAATATTTGCTTTACAATCAGATGAAACGTTTTCTCATGACTAAATCTCAATAGCAAATATATTGAAAGTTTTTGATTACAAAAAAAATTATTTGATAATTTTTTTTGTCTATATATTGCTAATAACAATACTTATAAACTCCTCCTGAAAAATAGAATCTTCTATATTTCCATACTCAAATCTTACATTCTCATTTGATTCTATTAACTTATGTGTTCTTTCTCTTACTGAATCCAATAACATCTTTGTCAACATCTTTCCACCATAATCTGTTATTATATCACCTTTTCTATCCTTATACTTTACAAATGTAGGATTTGAATAATCTTCTTCTTCGATAAGCCGACCATTCAAAGGATAAGATAAAGCGTAATCCGCATATCCTTCTGGTCCTCTTAAAATATGTTCTATAGTTAAAAACTTTGCATTTTCTATTAACCATTCTTCCGTGATAGTCAAATCACTATTTGATTCTGATTTTACTAATAATGGTTTTGCACAGTTTTTTCCGGTCAGCTGTGCAATTGTTCTATTGAACAAACCTGGTTTTATTTCTAGTTCTCTAATAGAACTCTCATTCATAACAATATCTTTATAAGCCGTTGGGTTTTTGACACATTCTTCTGATGCAAATTTACTTGCTTTTATCTTAAGAGGTAAATGTACTCTATCTATCAAATGAGCATTCTTATAATCAACAACATGTTCACCATTAACGTCAATATGATGAAATGTACCACGTTCTGTGTCAGTACAAACTATCTGAGATTTTCCTGAATCATCTGTGAGAATATGTTTATGAATTACTTGAGCAGCTCCTTTTTGACCTTCATAAAAATCGTTCTTTGTATACTTTTCATCGATTATACTGTCAACACGAGCCTGAGATAAATCAAGAGGAGTAAGATTTGAGATCATTAAATTGTTTTGAATGTTTCTTGTGCTGTTTTTCTGGTAAGTCGGTTTTTTAGCTATTTCTTCGAATCGTTCGGCAATATTTTTATATATTTCTTTCTCATCTTTTTCTTTCTCAATTTTCATTCTGGTAATTTCGTCCTTCATCATAGCAATTTCTTGATCTTTTTCATATTTTAACTTGTTATTCTCTTCAGTAAGAGATTGAATTTTCTTCTTACATATTGCATCATGTCTTATAAAATTTTTGCTTGAAAAATTTTTCTCACAAAATTTACATGTAACTAAAGATGCTATAATTTTCTGTGAACTTTGTGATTCTTGTATTTTTAGACAATATTTTGCTTGTTTTTGATGACTATCAAGTATATATTTTGTTTTGAATTGTTTACCGCAAAATTGACAAGATAAATCTTTTAGCTTTTCTTTTAAAGCTAGTTCTTTCGCTTCTTCTTTCTTTTTAGCTTCGTCAAGTGCTTTATCTAAAGCTTGTTGTTTTTCTTCTTGTATTTTAAGACAATATTGTGTATTTTTCTGGTGACGACGTAACATTTTTTTGTCACCAAACATATTAGAACAAAACTCGCATTGCTCCATTTCGTTTTTTGATTGACCCCTTATCTTTAAAATAGTGTTAATTTAAACATAAAAATATCACTTTTTACTGTTAAAATAAAAAGGAGGCAAAAAAGAGAATTTATCAGACAAAAAAAATTAAATTAGTCACAATTCTCTGATTAAAGTGATAAAAATGATTTTCGACAAAAAAATTTGAAATGTGTGTGTGTAAGACGCGTTTTAAAAATGCCCGATCCTGAAAAAATCTTTTTGCGGATCTCCTCGATTTTCAAAAAGTTCGGAGGAGGAGGAAAAAAGTTTTCCTTTTTTGTTTTCTAAATAATTTTAAAAATTCGTAAAAAATTTCCTTTGGATTATCTTTTTTATTTTCCTCCTCCTACTTTTTTAATTTTAGTTCTAAAGAAAGTATAAATAATACTTTTTGCAAATTGAACTCATGATCCTCAAAAATAAAACTGAAATGATTTAAGAAGGTCGTTGATAATAAGAAAACTCATGAGTTCCGCCGAATCCGAGAACGTTAATACGTTGGCTTTTAATAACACAACCGAGATTAAATCGAAGTTTACACGCACAGCAGTTGAAGGGTTAGGTAACCGCGTTAGCATGACAGATAGTGATGAAGAAGCAGGTCTTCAGCTTTTTTGTTATGTTAATTGTGAAGCAAGTGATGAAAGCCTTCTTAAGGAATGCAGAGGCGTGGTATTTAATAACCAAGAAGTTGTCATGCGCGCTTTTCCTTATACTCTTGAATATTCACACACTGATACAGATAATATTAAATCAAACATTTTTCCTATTTTGAAAGATTGCAAGGTTTTTGACTCTTATGAGGGTAGTCTGATTCGAATGTTTTACTTTAACGGAAAATGGTACACCTGTACTCACAGAAAGTTGAATGCCTTTCGTAGCAAGTGGGCGTCAAAGGAATCTTTTGGTACCTCTTTTAAGAAAGCACTTGATTCTGAAATGAAAAATAACGCTGATCTTCGAGAAAGTTTACCGGATGGCGAAGAATGTTTGCTTGAGCGTTTTCAATCAACTCTTGATCCTTGCAATCAGTACATGTTCTTGGTTCTTAATAACGATGAAAATCGTATCGTGTGTGAATCTCCCGAAAAACCAACTCTTTTTCATGTTGGAACGTTTGTAGACGGTGAGTTGTCTATGAATGAGAATATTAATATTCCACGTCCAAAGGAACATAATTTCGACAATATCGATGATATGATTAATTATATTAAAAATATTGACATTCGCAGAATGCAGGGTGTTATTATTTTTACACCTAATAACAATCAATACAAAATTCTTAACCAAGAATATTTAGAACTTTTCAAAGCAAGAGGTAATGAGCCAAGTATTAAATATCGGTACCTACAGGTACGTATGGATAGAAGACTAACAGATATTCTTTACTATCTTTATCCTACAATGATTAACAAGTTTGAAGAATATGAGAATACTATCTACGCTATTGCGCAGAATATCTACAAATCTTACGTAGAGCGTTACATAAAGAAAAAGTGGATTACTGTACCTGTAGAAGAATATAATGTAATGCGTAAATGCCATACATATCATGAACAAGATCGTAAACAAAATAGGATTTCTCTTAAAAAGGTTATTGAAATATTGAATTGTCAATCACCAAGTATACTCAATAAGATGATTCGCAAGTATCAAAATGAAAAAGATCAGCCTTGTGAGTCTTCACAAAAAGAAGAAAACTTACAAAGATTATCATCAAAGAGAACAACTCCTTCTTTGGAGTAAATGCGCAAATTTAATTTTGATATCTATAACCAGAATATGGTTATAGATAAAATGGTTTCAACTGTCTTATGTATTGGTGATCCTCATATTCAGGTTGCAAATATACCCGAAACAGATCTTTTAATAGAACGATTAGTCAATTTATCAAAAGAAAAATTACCAGACTTGATAATAATTCTTGGCGATGTTCTTCATACACATGAACGTCTTCACACTATTGCATTGAACAAAGCTTACGAAATGATAGATAAATTACGTTTTATTGCCAAAACTTATGTTTTGGTAGGAAATCACGATATGATAAACAATCAAGTTTTTTTGAATGAAAATCATTGGCTTTCTGGTATGAAAGAATGGTCTAATACTATTATTGTTGATAAAGTTTTGACTGAAACAGTAAAAGGCGAAAAATTTGTTTTCATTCCTTATGTGCCGCCTGGAAGATTTCAAGAAGCTCTTAACACACTAAATGGTGAATGGATTGATGCAAGTTGTATTTTTGCACATCAAGAATTTGCTGGATGCAAGATGGGTGCTATTATATCTGTCGAAGGAGACAAATGGCCAACATCTCATCCAAATGTTGTTTCTGGTCATATTCATTCTAGACAGATTCCTCAAGAAAATATTTATTACACAGGTTCTGCCATGCAACATGCATTTGGTGAAAGCGAAAAGAATATTATTGCTTATTTAACATTCAAAAATGGAAAATATGATCGTCAAGAAATTGATTTACAACTTCCAAGAAAAAAAATAGTATATATGGATGTTGATGATGTTGACACTTATGAAGTACCTGTCACAGAAGACACTCTTAAAGTAACAGTGTCAGGTAATTATGACCAATTTAAGGCTTTAAAGAAAACTAAAAAATACAAAAATTTGTTGGATAAGGGTGTTAAGATAATTTTCAAACCAAAAAAGATAAAGAAAACTGAGAATGGCGTAGAAACAGAAAATAAAACGAGCAGTTCAGATTTTCACACTATTCTAGATTCTATAGTTAATGATCAAAAGGATCCATATCTTGTGAGAGCATATGAGTTGATAGTAAACGGTAAAGATGTAAATACAGAAGATGTTATGTTTTTATGATTTTATTTTGTATGGTCCTAATATAAAATGGGAAAACTTAATGCGTCGGAACAAAAAGTAACTTTTATTGAGAATCTTCCAGATCTAGAAGATATTAATGGATTAACTTTAGATCAATACAATCTAGTTAATCGTAGAATTAGACAGAAATTTCAGCCTCCTCATAGTAGTTCTGGTATGAATACGAATACAGATGTTAATTATAGTAGTCGAAATCAAGATCGACAGCATCTCATTGTAAATACTAGTCAAGAAAATAATAATTTAAATACTTCTACTATACAAGAATCAGCTCAAAATATAATTTATAATCAGCCACAATCTCAAGCACAATCTCAGCCACAATCTCAGCCACAATCTCAAGCACAATCTCAAGCTCAAGAAGGTTTTAAACATTTTAATATGCCTATTTGTTCTCCAAGCTGTTTAGATGTAGCTGAGCATATTTCAAAATGTCCTATTTGTTCTAAATTCTATAATACAGATAAAACTATTTATATAATCGCTATAATCACTCTTGTTATTATATGTATTCTTTTACTCAAAAAAGTATTGGATGTATAACTATTATCTTCAAATTTGCATTTTGAAAAAGTTAAAACTATAATATGATTTTATTAAACCTTAAAATTGCCTTAAAGAATACTAACGCAATTTAGAAATAAAAATGGAAGTAGAAGCGAAAGATCATGAAGATTCTTCTTCTCCTAAAGAAATTATAAAATCGACTCCTGTTTATTATGATACTTTAGTATTATCAGGAGCTTCTTCTAAAGCTTTTGTAACCCTTGGTGCAATTCAATACGCATTTGACAATTATCTGTTTAAAAATTTAACTACTTATGTAGGTACTTCATCTGGTTCTATGATTTGCTACTTATTAGCAATTGGTTATACACCAATAGAGATTATGGTTTACATATGTTCAAATCAAATTATGGAAAAAATGCATGATTTTAATATATTAGCAATGATTCAAGGAAGAGGAGCTATTTCATTTTCTAATATACAAGAGCAATTAGAGAAAATGAGTATTTCCAAAATTGGTTATCTTCCAACCTTAAATGACATTAAAGAAAAAATGAAAAAAAATCTTGTATGCGTTACACATAACCTTACAGAAAATCGAACTGAATATTTATCTTGGGAAACTCATCCACATTTACCATGTGTGACAGCAATACATATGTCAGCAAATTTACCTCTTGTTTTTGAAAACTACAGATATGGAAATTGTGTTTACGTTGATGGAGGTATTTCTGATAATTTTGCAATTGATACAGGTGAAAAAATGGGTGAGAAGATACTGGGAATAAATCTAAATAATGAATTGTATAATTTTAGTAGCGAAACTGACGTAAGCATACTAGAGTTTATTTATAATCTTATCAACGTTCCGGTTATTCAAGCAATAAACCACAAGATACAAATGGCTTCAGACAAGTGTAAAATTATAAATATAAAGGATGTTGGTCCTAATTTAAAAATATTTGAATTTAATATTACTTCTTCTACCAAGCTAAATATGTTTTCTTATGGATATGAACAAATGAAACAAAAACTTGAATAAAATAATTACTATTATTAAATAATGTATATGAAACAAATAATATTTCTCCTAAAAATTTACAATACAGACATAATGAATCAGATAGATTATTCATTAACAAATCAGCCTAATGACTATATATATTTTATTAACAAATAAAACGAGTGAATAGTTAATACTAAAATTGGTATTAACTAAAAATTGGTATTAACTAAATTTCTTATAAACTCTCATAATATTCTACAGCCTTTGGATGTGCATCAATATAATCATAATTAATGTCGATAATGCTCAGACCTTCCAAGCTTTTAACACGAGAAAGTGCTACATAGGCTTGTCCATATTCAAACACATCAGATAAATCTATTTTAGCATAATCAAGAGAACAACCTTGAGATTTGTGAATTGACATAGCATAAGCAACTTTTAGAGGAACTTGTTGTGCACGAAGAATCTTTTTATCATTTTCTTCCACTTCCCAGACATTTTGTTCAATTACACGTTCCTCTCCGTTTAAAAAACGAACACATGGCATATCGGATACAAAACCAGTTACTACACCTCTGCTTCCATTCGCAAGACCATTTGGAATATCCAAGTTTTTTAACAACATAACCTGAGCTCCTTTACAAAGTTGAAGGATTTCTGGAGTGGTACAGTATTTTTTAAATTTTTCTATCACAGCTGACCTATTAGTAACACCACTGCATACTACTATATCCATTTTATACTCATAAAATTGTCTTCCATCTTCGGCAAGCTTATCTAATTCATTATCGTTTATTATGTTTACATCACGATTCTGTGAATACAAACACGTTGGTTTGATTCCAAATTCGTTACTAAGATTAGCGCCAATCCGAGAATCAAGTACTTTTTTTACTTCATCGTCAATATCACCAACACGAACTTTGTTTAAAACATCTTGAAATGCATTATCACCTTGTCTCATGATTTCATTCAAATACACTGTTCTTTTTATGCATTTATTCCAACTTTTAGCTTCAAAACAAAATCTATCCGTTCCAACACAAGGCAATTGCAAAAAATCCCCAGAAAGTACTATTTGAATACCACCAAATGGTGCAGTGTTACGTCGTACAATACATGCAATTTCCTCTAACTTATCAAATATGTCTGGATCCAACATACTAATTTCATCAATAAACAAACATTCTAAATCAGTCCATCTTTTTCGTAACCAAGCCCAAGAATAAATCTTGTCAACCATAGACTTCACACTTCCATTTCCATACCCAATACCTAAATAAGAATGAAGAGTTGTGCCGTTCAAGAGCAATGCCGATGTACCAGTTGTAGAAGTTACAGAAATTCGACGATATTTCTGATATGCTTTTGTAAACATTTTAACAACAGCAGTGTTATGAGTAATTATAAAGTTACCTAAAACAAAACGATGGTTGCCATCGATCTCAAAACCATAATATATACCTTTGCCGATAGCGTCTATTCGTATACGAGAAGATAATTGATCGTATTTTTTATCCCGATCAATTGGTTTCTTTGCATTTATAACAGGAATTTCACGTATATCACCTGATATATAAATTCTATATACTATCATACTACTTCTGTTATCTTCTCTTACGAAAACTTGAAACCCAAGAGATTTAGCAATGAAATGGATATCGTCGCTTATTTGTTTAAATGTATGTGATATTTCATAGCTATCTTGCTTTGTTAAACAACCAGATGAGTCAATTATTCCAGCAAGCAACTCAAGTCTTTGTGCACGAGAACTTGTCTTGTATTCTTGCGGAATATATTTATTAACCATTATATTCATGTGACGTTGTTGATACATTATTTTTACTATTCGAACGTCTTGACAAATTCCTTTTGTAATTATTGATCCAAAAATATAAGGATATATTTCTAGATGCTTTTCTGGAAAATCAATTCTTGCGTAAACACCTTGAAAATGTTTTTGCCAATTACGATCTTTATGTTTTTCTATGCATTGTAAAATAGGCAAATCAACTAAATCCGGAAGCTTGTCCGCCATATTTTTTGCATCTTCATAAGAAACAAAAACTTTGTGCATTACATTACCACTTTTATCACCCCAAGATAAAAGACAACTATTTTTTGAACACTTAATAATCTTAAATACCTTAAAAGTAAGAATATGAGCGCTATTTACAACATACGAATCACCATTTCGATTTGTGATTTTATACATTTCGTCTTCACCAATTGCGGTACTTAAGACATTTCTGGCTGTAGAATTATCTCCCATAATTAATTCTCCGATTTTTACGTCTTGTACCATCTTGATAGAACCGTCAAACATTATAACAGGAGTATTAACTCCTAAACATTTGCCTGTTCCGGCAGGACCTGTAAGAAATATGCTTTCCCCTTTAACTAGAGCAGAGTATGCTTCATCCTGTTTTGGCTTTAGTTTAATAGATGATAGTTCTTTTGACATCTTTAACATAATTTTATTTTCTAATTCACTCATTCAGTTTTATTTTTGAATATGCGTGTTTAGATACTTAAATTTATCAAGAAAAACGACAATATAAAATATTCTACAGTAAGAAAATATAACAAAGAAATTACTGATGATTTGAAAAATAACTTATTTACTTGAATATTCGAGTTTTGTGACATTTACACTACTTGTATAAAGATCATACGCATCCTTATTACTCATTATTGGTTTATCATAACGTTCATTAACATAATTATGAAAAGAAACAAAGAAATTAAACAATTGTTCCCGCCCACTTACAATTTCGTTTAGTCTGTAGTAATTTGCTTCAATATGCGAAGTAGCGTGATCTCTACATTTTTCACACGGTATCATAACAGGCATACCAAGAATAAATCCTTTCATTCTTTCTGCCCAAATAGGAGACGCCTTAATAGGATAATTTACAGAACCATTATGTAAAGTAAACCAAAATGCAGGACCCCATACACGTGGATCACGAGGATTTGCATATTCAACAGTAGACCATTTCATATCTAACTTATTTAGTTCTTTATTTTGTAAATTCAAATCATTTATGTCGACATAATTCTCTACTTTATTATTATTTATTTGTTCAAACCAAACACTTGGAGGTTTATTTTCCTTTTGTTCCGGACTAGGAAATACAGATTGAATTCGTTTATTTGTAATAACTTCATTTGAAATTTTTTGATACTTTCCTTTACGCATATTTATTAAAAACTTTATTATTTTTACTATTTTAAAATTTAGATCTTTATAAAATCTTTTTGTATTGCGGATGCCAATAAATACTAAGTTTTAGGTCCCGCTATAAATTCAGCAAACGAACAGCCCAATTATGTGGAAGTAGTTGAATCATTTGTTTTAACTAATTATTAAAATAATTAATTTTACTTATAATAAATGAATTTAGATAGTCAAATATTTAAAAAATATATGATTAAGTATTTTCGATCTTATTGGAAAAAAATAGATAAATGTCTTAAAGAAGCTAATGCTGTTATAGCAGGAGGGGCTGTATTAGCAGCATATTCTAATGACTATGTTAATGATCTAGATGTATATATTTACGCAAGTAAAACAGTTGAATTTGTAAATGCATTAACAAATGATAAAACTTATAAAATAGGAGAGAACCACTATCTAAGACCATCTTATGATAAATCTTTTTTTCTAAAAAATAATATAATCGCAAGATTTAAATTAATACAGAATTGGATTGGGTATGAATCTGGTAGGTATGTAAGTAGACGAGAAGCTATACATCGAAGAAGAATATTTCCTGATATTGATGTTATGATAATAGCAGATCCACCTCATGGATCTATTCGTGATGTTGTAACAAATTTTGATTTAACTTTTTGCGAAACATGGTACGATGCTCAAACTGATTTAGTTCTTTCACAAGATGTACAAGGCGTTTTAACTAAAACAGGTACATTAAAACAAGACTACACAGATAAATTTTTATTATATTTAAACAATTTTACTTTACAAAGATTACGCAAATATATAAAAAAGGGTTATAATATATCCTATGCATCTCCAAAAACAAATACATTTTACAAACAACCAGAGAATCTTTTAACACCAGAAGAATGGGTTGTTTATAAACTATATAATTGGATCGTATTTACTGCTAGACTTGACAGAAAAAAATCATTGGAAATTATATGTACATATCCTCTACCTACATATAGGTTAAGAGAATTTAGACGTATGCTACCTGATCTTATTAAAGAAACACTTCCGCCTTATTTTTTGGTTGGGATAAGGAATAATAAAGACCTATTTATGAAAATCTTAGTTCAAGCAGGTGTTAGAAACTATCCACCTCATGCTTTTACACGCGTACAAGATACATTGAATATAACAATGGAAGACATAATGGACTATTATAGTAATAGACATACAAAAATGGATACGATTCCTATACCTGAATCTGAATTAGTGACTGGTGGAGATGGTCCATCGCAATCTGAGATTGATGCATTTCAATTTGAAGAAGCAGATGACATGGATGAAAGTATCTTACAAGGTCAAGTACATCAAAAATGTCATGATATATTCACTATGGAAGACGAAGATATACAAGATTATTTAGATGAAACAAATACATTATTATTGATAAATAAAGGATCTGGTCAAGATTTTGATATAATGTGTTTTACAAAAGAATATATTATTCATTTGATAAATAATAAACAAAATTGGTTTTATGAATGTACAGGTCCGGAATCAAGATGGAAATATTTAACGGATGATCAAGGTAGACTTACTGAATTATACGATAAACCATGGGATGATTATGATTCTATACCTTATGTAAGAATGCCTATCGATTCTTCTGAAGAAGGAATAAATGGTTTTTTCCCATTAATTCAACTCAAAAAATTATTACAGAGTGATGATAAAATATATTATATTTATACTGATGAATCTATTTCACATACAACAAGTTATTTAATGTCATGGGGAATGACAAGTAATCCTGATGGAACAAGTAGAAATCATTGTCAATATGGAAGCACCATATTGATTTCTAAGTTAAAAATATGTACGAATCCAGAAAAATGTATAAAATCAATCGCTGCTAAAATAGCTGCTAGACGTGTATTTTTTGAAGAAGATGATGAATTTGCACGCGTTCCATAAAATATATTTACTTAATATTTTAAATATTAATGTAGAATAAATGAATTTAGATCTTAAAAAATTTACAGATCATATGAGTATGCATTTTGGAGACGAATATTGGCATAAGTTAAATGAATATATTAAACATTCAAATGCTATTATAGCAGGAGGAGCTGTATTAGCAGCTTATTCAGATGATGTTGTTAATGATCTAGATATTTATATTCATGTAAGTAAAACAGTTGATTTTGTAAATAAATTAGTAGATGATGGTACTTATGAATTAGCTTTAGAAGGAAATTATCTAAGACCATCATATGATCAATCTTTTTTTAGAAAAAATAATATTCTTGCAAGATTTTCATTTAATACAGTATCAAGAGCAAAATTTCCTGTGATAGATGTTATGATAATACCAGATGAAATACCGCTTTTAAATGTTGTAACAAATTTTGACTTGAGTTTTTGTGAAATATGGTATGATGGATACTATGTAAAAGCAGTAGATGCAAAAGGTGTTTTAACTAAAACAGGTACATTAAAAAAAGATTATACAGACAAATTATTGCTAGATTTAAATAGATTTACAGTAAAAAGATTAAAAAAATATATAAAAAAGGGTTATGTTATAAGCTATGACTCTGAAAAACCAATTAATACATTTGAAAAGGAAACAAAAAGTATATTAAGTCCAGAAGAATGGGTTGTTCATAAACTATATAATTGGATAGTATTTTCTATTAGGACAAATAACAAATTAGATTCACTTAGAATTTTATGTAAATATCCTCTACCTAAATATACTTTAAGAGAATTTAGACGTATTCTACCTGATCTTATTAGAAAAACACTTCCTTCTTTTTTGATTGGAATAAGGTATAATAAAGATATATATATGAAAATCTTACTTCAGGCAGGTGTTAGAAATTATCCACCTGAATTTTTTAGGCACGTAGAAAATACATTGAATATAACTATGGAAGATATTGACGAATATGAGACTAGGCATATTGAATTTAATACATATATTAATCATAGACGTGGTGATGGTCCAACACAATCTGATATTGATAGATTTGAATTTGATGAAACAGATGATATTGATGAAAGCACAATTGATATTGCTCTAGATATACAATCGTATTTAAATGAAATGAATACATTATTATTTGTAAATAAAGATACTGATCTCGATTACGATATAATATCTTATTCAAAAGATGATATTGAAGACATAGTATTCAATAAAAATAATTGGTTTTATGAATGCACAGGATCTAGATCAAGGTGGGAAGATGAATCTACTGGTTTGTACGATAAACAAATAGATGTTTATGGCGATACACCTTATGTAAAAATACCTATTGGTTCTAATTTTGGTTATATACCATTAATTCAACTCAAAAAATTATTACAGAGTGATGATAAAATATATTATGTTTATAAGGATTACTTTATGTCACATACAATAGATTATTTAGGCTCATGGGGAGGATATCCAGATATAACAAGTAGAAATCATTGTCAAAATGGAAGCAGTATACAAAGTCTTAAGTTAAAAATATGTACTAATCCGGAAAAATGTTTTAAATCATTAAGTAATAAAACAAGAGAAAGTAGTATACTTTTTTCAGAAGAATAAACTTAAAATGGTTTGTTTTATTATAAATCTAATTTCTAAGACAACTCAGAATAAATGATAATCTTGAAAGTACTCACGATCTATTTCCATTTTTACTTTTTATTGAATATAACTTTATGTACTTTTTTTCTATTGTTCATGTTTATATATAACCATTACAGATAAATTCATAATTTTTTATGAATTTAGAAATATATCTTTATTCTTCATCCGAATCTTCAAATACAACAACATTGTGAGTAAAATTTGTACGTAGTTTATCAATATTTACGTGAATTTTATGCGTTGCAATAAATTTTTCTAAAGATGAAAAATCAGGAGTACCGCAAAACGGAATCTTGAACAATACAGAATTTTCAATTTCAAATTCGGTAAATAACTGTCTCACACGTTTATGATTGAGAACAGAAGTATCTAAAACTGTCTCTGTTGCAATTTGGTCAATACCGCCATGTTGAATAATGCGTTTATAAGCAGATTTGCTTCCTATTTTAGGAATATTAGGGTTGTAATCAGTACCACACATTATACATAAATCTAGAAACTGCTCCTTATTCAATTCAAGACATTCAAGTACTTTAGAGTGTGTAATCCTCACACATGTATCTGAACCAGTATCAATTTTTGTAAGAAAAACAGGTGCTCCATAAGCCATAACATCAGTGTCTTCAGACAAAACAGCAGACACGTAACCTGCTATACATGCAGCTGCACACATCTTCTCTGCTTCTTCTGGTGCTGTATAATAAGGGACTTGAAGAATACGAAAAAGTTCTTTTGCATGATCAAAATCTTCTTGCGTGACAGTATACAATTGACCACGTTTTTGTTCAATCTTTTTTTCTATCCAATTCATATCTACTTTATTAGTGCGCTTACTAAGTAGTCTTTTTGGTGATTGACTACGTTCGTAAAGATCAGAAAGACATTTTGCGACTATACCTGTTTTGATATAGTCTGAAAAAGCCTCTTCTAGCTCAAAAAGATTTTGATCTAATTTTTCTCTAGTATTGCGCCTTTTGACTTGTTCACCCAACTTTTCAGGCGGAGCACGTCCGTCAAATATAAAAACACAGTGAATTTCATTGCGCCTTAGACTTGCTATTAGATTAATAAAAGCTGATAACCATCTATCGCCACACACTGCTTTGAACTTATGCATATAAAGAGAAATATCGATCGCTACTTTCATAAAACTATATTCGGAAATGTGAATTGGTTCAAATATCTCGGGACATGTATCTCTCAAAAAACTGTTAAAAGAGCTTTTGATTCCCATTACTTATGTTTTGTTATTTATATTTCTTTTATATCTTAAAGTTCATTTTTACTTTTTAGGATCAATTACTTGTATAAGTAATTATATTGATTTTCTATTTTTCTATAGATATTATAAAATGGTAAAGTGTCCAAAAGGAACAATCAAGAATCCAGAAACTCAAAACTGCGTCTTGATAGACGGTAGAGTTGGAAAACGTATATTATTGGAGAGAAAGTTGAAAAGATCAGCTTCTCGTAAATCACCCCGTACTAAAAAATGTCCAAAAGGTAAGATCAAGAATCCAGAAACTCAAAATTGCGTCTTAATAGATGGAAAAGTTGGAAAGCGTATATTATTGGAGAGAAAGTTGAAACGATCTCCTAGTAAATCACCCCGTACTAAAAAATGTCCAAAAGGAACAATCAAGAATCCAGAAACTCAAAATTGCGTTTTGAAAGACGGTAGAGTTGGAAAGAGAATATTACTAGAGAAAAAGCTGAAACGATCGGATTCTCGTAAATCACCTCGTAATAAAAAATGTCCAAAAGGTACGATCAAGAATCCAGAAACTCATAATTGCGTCTTAATAGATGGAAAAGTTGGAAAACGTATATTATTGGAGAGAAAATTGAAACGATCTGCTTCTAGTAAATCACCTCGTAATAAAAAATGCCCAACAGGTACAATCTTTGAAAAAACTACTAAAGATTGTGTATTAATAGAAGGTGAAGCCGGAAAGCGTATATTGTTGGAGAAAAAGTTGAAAGAATTAGCATCTCGTGGCACTAAAAAACGTCCATCTGATTTGATTTGGAATTCAGCTACTAAAAAATGGGTTTTGATAGATGGTAGAGCTGGAAAGAATATATTATTGACAAAAAAGTTAGAATCTAATTCATCTGCAAGTATAAGTACATCCTCTTCAAGTTTTCCTTCTGCAAGTATAAGTACCTCATCTTCAAGTTTTCCTTCTGCAAGTATAAGCACCTCTTCAAGTGTGCCATTTATAATTAGTTCAAGTAGTTCATCAGATGATTTGTTAACACCTTTGCCAAAACCAACAGGGATACATATTAGTAATTTACCTCCTCGGCCTATTCCTTCACTACCCACACGTTCACGATCTCCAGAACCAAGAACACCACTTTTTCCACAACCTCTACCCACGCTTTTACGATCTCCAGAACCAACAACACCACTTTTGCCAAAACCTCTACCCACACGTTTACGTTTACGTCCACGTTTACGTTTACGTTCACGTTCACGTTCACGTTCACCATCTCCAGAACCAAGAACACCACTTTTGCAAAAACCTCGACCCACACGTTTACGTCCACGTTTACGTTTACGTTCACGTTCACGTTCACCATCTCCAGAACCAAGAACACCACTTTTGCCAAAACCTCGACCCACACGTTTACGTTTACGTTCACGTTCACATTCACGTTCACCATCTCCAGAACCAAGAATTAAGCCTAAAGTACATTTTGATCGTTTACCCCCACCTATTAAACGTCCTTCTCCTTCTCCTTCACCATTCATACGATCTCCGTCTCCATCTCGATTACCTACTCGTATTGAACCAACAATATTCTTACCACCACCGACAATACCAGAAACAAATACAGATCAATTTTTTCCATTTGGACCACTTATTCCTGAAAAAATCTCTGTTATTAGAGAAAATTGTAATTATCTTAGAAATTGGAAAAAAGGCATAGAGACCGGTTCGGGTGAAGTAGGAAAAACTAGAATTGTCAACTATAAAAAGAACAATTATGAATATGTTCTTAAATCGCAGAAAAAAGACACTAAATTTACATCACAATTTAATGCTGAAATACAAGCACTTCTTGAATTACAGGGAACTAATTTAGTACCTAAAATATATGATGTTTGGACTTGTAGAACTAAGGGATATATTATAATGGAAAAATTGTATCCTTGTGATATACATCCGCAAAAGCTCTATGAAAAAATTAGGGAAAAATTGAGAATATTACGTGATCGTGGATGGCTTCACGTAGATACTCACGATGGTAATGTTATGTGCACCAGTTCGGGAGAACCTGTTATAATAGATTTTGGTTATGCTGTGAAAAGAAAAGAGGGTGGAGATAATGCAACGTATCCGGAACATCCAAAGAGTCAAGATGTAAAAAAAGGCGGTTGGGGTGTTCATCTTCCATGGAAATTTTTAGAAGTAATGCAAGAAGTAAATTTTCACGAAAGTTTTAACCCGTATGGTAGTAAAAATAGAGGTATTAAAAAACACGCAACCAAACAAAATGAAAAAGATTACAAAAATATGCAGAAAAAATATAAGGAAGCGCAACAAAATCTCCGTGACGATTTTGGTTATCGTTATTATGAAGATATTTTAGATCAAATGTCTGAACAAGAGAGACTATACGGTACATAATCTAAACAATTAAAAACTTAATTTAATAAACATTAAAAATGTCAAAGAGAGATAGAGATGATGACACCAAAGACTTTTCTTCTGGTAAAAATAAACGAAGGCCGCGTATTATACTATCTGATGCTCCTCCAATCATCTCTATCAAAGATCTTATAAAAATAGGAAAAGGTACAGTTTTTTACAAAAATATTAATACTGTTATGATTTGGCGTTTAACCCCTTATTTAGAAGAATTGGATAATCTAATTGGTATGGAAACTCTAAAAGAGTCTATTTTTTATCAAATATTATATTATATTCAGGGAATGCATCAGAGAAATAAATCTGATGAATATCTACATACTATCTTGATAGGTCCACCTGGTACTGGTAAAACGACTGTTGCGTATATTATAGCCAAAATATACCAAGCAATGGATATTTTGTCAGCAGAAGGTCCTTTTAAAATAGCTCATCGTGATGATTTTGTCGCTGGGTATCTTGGTCAAACAGCTATTAAGACACAAAAATTATTAAATTCTTGTTTAGGTGGAGTATTATTTATTGATGAAGTTTATTCTCTTGGTTCAGGGCAAGAGGACAAGGATTCTTTCTCAAAAGAAGCTATTGATACTTTATGCAGCTTTCTGTCTGAACATACTAGTGATTTTTGTTGTATAGCAGCTGGTTATGAGAAAGATATAGAAAAATGTTTTTTTGCAGTAAATGATGGATTAGAAAGTCGTTTCCAGTGGAAACACAAAATTGAAGAATATTCAGCATCTCAATTAAGAGACATCTTTCTTATAAAGGTTAAACATATTAACTGGGACATTAGTATTGATAAAGATATTATAACTAAAATTATAGAAAAGAATAAGGAATTTTTTATCAACGCAGGTAGAGACATTATAAATTTAATATCAAAATGTAAAATGGCGCATGCAAGACGTGTACTACCCCTAGGAAAAGAGCATAAGTTTATTTTAACACAAGAAGATTTAGAAAAAGGTTTTGAAATGGTTAAGAAAACCAAACCTGTGTCTATTTCAACTCAACCTCCTATGGGTATGTATACATAGTACTCTTTTCCGCTTTTTTAAAGTATTTTTATCAAGACTGCTTTCTTTTTCTAAATCTTCTTGTTTTGGTTTAAGTTTCAAGTTACTCTTTTTTTGAAATTGATTTATTTATCTATTTTTTGTTATAAAATATAAAATGTTTCATAACATCATATCTAAGTATAACAAGACAAATGACGAGAAAACGTCTGACGAAAAAATATTGAACACAGAACTTGTTCTGAACAAAATGACAGAAGAAGTAAAGTATTATTTGTCTATGTGTTTAGAATCAGACATACCAATAGAATCTAGTTTAGGAAAGACAGAAGGAGATATCATTATTAATCTAGTTATATTAAAAAATATATGTTTAACCAAAATTTTTTTTGATAAGTGGATTGGTCAAAACGTATCAACTATAATATTTATTATTGAGTTTCTTCACCTTCCGTACTCTAATTACGTTAGAAATTATACAAGGGATATATTTCATTTATTGTTATCAGACAGCTTTTGCATTCCAATTTCTAACTTGGTTATTATTAGAAACGCTATCGAGGAGAGTTATGAAAAGAATCCAATCGTATATGACGACAATGTAGATTTAGAAAAAATCTTGGAATTTTCGATTTTTCTTAGCGAAACCTTTTCTTCAAATTCTGATAAAATTGAAAAATATGAAAAAGAAAACCCTATATTTAAAAGTAAGTATGTTAGTCGGTTAGATAATATTAGTGGATCTCTTATTGGAAAAGCAATTGGTGAATCTATTGGTTTTTTAGTTGAAGGTCATTCTCCCGATTCTTGTTACGAATATGTAGATAAAATAATAGTACCTAAACTTGTACATTTATATGGAATTGACAAAGATATGGGAAGAACTGGTAAATCTCGTTACTGTAGAATTGATGAAAATACGGCATCTTTTCAATATGGACAGTATACAATTGATACACAATCTTCAAGAGAAATGTTATTGTCGATTGAAAACGGAGTATTTAATGTTGATTCTTTTAAAAAGAGAATGATATCTCTTTACGGTCTTGCTGGATTAATTGAGTGGGATAAAAATAATATTTCCAAAACATCTCTTGTTGGAACCCCCGAATTATCTTTTGTAGAAAATATAAAAAAGGGTATTCCTTATAAAGAGGAAAAAAATGATCCATGTGCAAGAGTTGCTCCTTTAGGAGCTGTTTATATGAGCAGAAAAGATATTTGTAAAATCACATCAAGTTCTCAAGCTAGTATGACTAACAGTTCCGAAAAAGTAATCGCTTGTTCAATATTAATCGCTGAGGCAACTAGGCTTGCTCTTGAAAATAAAATAAAACCATATTCTAAATATAATATTTTAAATAGCCCTCATATTTTTTGTAAACAACTTTCAAACGCAATAATGTCAATTAATCCAACATTGGGAACATATGTTTTGAGTATGCCAGTTTTAATAACAAAACGAAAAAATATAATTAAGGACTCAAAACTTGAATATATACTTGCATCTACTTTTGCAGATAGACAAATTATTAAAATAATTACATCAGAGACTGCAAAAATGCTTGGCGAACCATTACTCAATGAAGGTGAAATAATTTCATATTCACCTGTACAATCTTGTTTATTTTCAATTTATTGTTTTATGTGTGTTCCAGATTTTTTTCTTTCTTGTATTTGTATGGCTGTTAGGTCAGGTGGAGACACTTCAAGTATTACCGCGATTGTTGGTGGAATTGTTGGAGCAAGGGTAGGTTTAAAATCAATACCTTCCTATTTTGTTGATAAAATTAATGATCAAGGATATTATAAATCAGATGAATTAATTCATTTGTGTAAAAATTTATGTGAAGAAGATAAGCTACCTATAAACACATTTGCAACACAACAACCAAGTACTTTTGGAACACAACCACCACCAAGCACTTTTGGAACACAACAACCATCAAGTACTTTTGGAACACAACAACAACCAAGTACTTTTGGAACACAACAACAACCAAATACTTTTGGAACACAACAACAACCAAGCATTTTTGGAACACAACCACCACCAAGCACTTTTGGAACACAACAACCATCAAGTGCCTTTGGAACACAACAACAACCAAGTACTTTTGGAACACAACAACCAAGTACTTTTGGAACACAACAACTAGGTGCCTTTGCAACACAACAACCAAGTACTTTTGGAACACAACAACCAAGTACTTTTGGAACACAACCACCAAGCACTTTTGGAACACAACAACAACCAAGCACTTTTGGAACACAACCACCAAGCACTTTTGGAACACAACCACCAAGCACTTTTGGAACACAACAACAACCAAGCACTTTTGGAACACAACAACCACCAAGTGCCTTTGGAACACAACAACCACCAAGTGCCTTTGGAACACAACAACCACCAAGTGCCTTTGGAACACAAAAATTAAGTGCCTTTGGAACACAACCACCATCAAGCACTTTTGGAACACAACCACCAAGTACATTTGTAACACAACAACAACTAAGTGCCTTTGGAACACAACAACCAAGTACATTTGGAACACAACAACCAAGTGCCTTTGGAACACAACAACAACCAAACACATTTGGAACACAAAAATTAAGCACGTTTGGAACACAACCAACTACTTTTAAAGCTCCTTCAGCAAATCCATTAACATATAATTTTGGATCTAAGTAAATTTATTTTATGTATATATTAAAAATTCATACTAAAAGTATGAATTTTGATAAAGCGAAATTTAATAGTGTGTATTTAGAATTAACTTGAAAATAACCTGACTTAAAGATATTATGTAAAGTAATAAATTTAGATGCCTCAAAAAGCAACAAATGTTATACTAGACACAAATACAAAAGTTACAAAAAAGGCATTGGATTCCGAAGACAATAAAATTCCTCGTGTAAAGAAAAATTCAGATATGTCTTCTCCTGATGATGGGGCTATAATTACAACAACAACAAAAAAGTCAAAAGACATTGCAAATAGAGAAAATATTTCATGCGCTTTTAATGATTTAATAATTATGGTTGAGACAGAAATTAAAGAAGCACGTGATAGTTCATCAAAGACATGTGATATCAAATTTTTACGGTCAGTAAATAAGAGCATAAAAACTCTAAGAGTACAATGTGAACGCGCAATTAAAAAGACATCGACAACACGACAAAATAATCACAACTCTGGCTTACAAAAACCTGTAAAACTGTCAAGTGAACTTGCAAAATTTACTGGTTGGCCCGAGGACGAACTTCATTCTAGAGTTGATGTTACCAAGTATATATGTGATTATATAGCAACTAATAAGTTACAGAATCCTGAAGATAAGCGTCAAATTTTACCTGATGCAAAGCTTCAAAAGCTTCTTGGTTTTAATCCAGAAAAGGCAGATAAGCCTTTGTATTATTACGGTATTCAGACTTATTTGAAAAATCAAAATCATTTTCCGAAAGACGCGAATTGAATTTTAATACATATGTAAAAGTATTAAAATTATGTTTCCAGATTTAAAAATCGTTGTAAGTGTGACTGTAATCAAAATTATACCGTCTTGCTAGTGGAATAAAACTTGAATTAAATGTTTTCGAGAAAAATGGTTGTTGTATATCTATCATATCTATACAAGAAATCTGATTATTATCCGACTGACCAGTTTTTTCAACCTCTTTAAAATCAAGAGATTGTAAGAATCTTCTATATCGTTGAGCGTGTGCATCGCCAGTGTATGTAACTATATTATGCATTTTTTTTGGTTGGTCAGAATAATATGCGTTTACAAAAGGTGGTTTTTTTACATTAAAAGTTTTAAACATACGACATAGAGTATACAAGTCTGGTCCAATAGATACTAAACGTATCAAACATGATCCAATATACTCAAAAGATTCTAATATTTGTTTAATTTGTGTGGATGGAACAAAAACCCAGTATATATATTTTTTATTTAATATTTGTTCCCGATTAGAAAGTATTGTAGCAATATTAGTTGTTAAAGGAAGAAAAAACTTCTTAACTAGAACATCTATTTCATTCTCAATATAATTTTTAATGCGATTACCTATGTCATTATTTATAGATTTTTTTGAGTTCAAAAGTTTTTGAAGTGCTGGTACATTGTAATCATTTCCAAAAATAAAAGATTTAAAATAAATAAATAATTTTTTTTCTGTCTTACAAAAATCGTACATATCCTTTAACCGTGTCAAAAAAAATTGGTTATTAAGAATCTTGAATATATCTCGCTTACCACAGGTTGAAAAAGCCTTCCAAAGATAAGAGATTGTATCAATATGAGTTGTATTTTCTTTTCTAACATCCATAAAATGTACACGACCTAAACGACAACGGCTTGTATGACGTGTCACAGGTTCGATGCATACTTTAAATCTGTGAAATATATCATCAAGAGGTGAATTATTAATGCTAATGTAGCCGTAAGGGTCGTCGGAAATATATTGTAATCTTTTCTTACCAATCATTGGAACTTCAAAAATATAATCAAGATATCTATCTGTATTTTGTAATAATCGGTCTAGATAATCTTCTATATTCATCGTATTCTGAGCATTAGAAAGAGTTAAGTTTGTACAGTGCGCTGGAATGTGATGTTCTCCAAAGATATACACATGCATATTAAAACGTTCGCTCCAATGTACAGTAAGGTTTTTAGGTCCTCTAATAAACCTGATACTCGGTTTAAGTATTTTTGGATCGTGTCCGGTCTGTCCGTGACGATAATAATTTTGCAAAAGCATAAATAAAACTCCAGACTGACCCGAGATGTAGGTCAACTGACCCGAGATGGGGTCTGTGTATAGTTCTTTAGGGTAGTATTCATACTTATTATTTATACATTTTTCTGCTACAGTTTTGAAAAATGCTACTTTTAATTCATCTGGCATATTATCAATCAATCTGGTATCATAAGTTTCTTGTAACTTATCACACAATATTGCAAGTTTAGGTGTTTTTAACTTATTTTTTCTGATTATGATGGAAGAACGACTAATTGATTGTGTTTTTTTTGCTCTAGGACTCATTTATATATATATATATATATATATATTTTAAAAAATTAATTAATTTAATAACAATTTAGCAATATGTCTCATCGAGATAATTTAAAAAAATGGTTGTTTTATATATTCCATCCATGTATCTTCCTTTAGTGCATTTTCTAGCCTCTGTTTTAAATTCACTTATTAATTCAGGTGAAAAAGTTTCAGAAATTGCAACATCATAACTTTCTTCTAATTCTGAATCAAAATCATTTTCCAAAAGATGCAATTTAAATTTTAATACTTTGTATTAAAATTATGTTTCTAGGAAATCGTGAAATCGTCGTATCTAAAACTGTAATCAAACTCATACCTTCTGCTTGGTTCAATATACATTTTTGTATTAAATTTTTCCGAGAAAAACGGTTGTTTTATATCTCTCATGTCTATACAGTCAAAATTCGGAGGAGTTGTCCGATAACTTGATTGACCAGTTTTTCCATCCTCTATAAAAGCAAGAGATCGTAAGAATCTTCTATATCTTTGAGAGTGTGCATCACCAGTGTATATAACTATATTAATCGCTTTTTTTGGTTGGTCTTCTCGGATTGCTCCGTCAAATGCTAGTTTTTCTAGATTAAAAGTTTTAAACATACGACATAGAATATACAAGTCTGGTCCAAGAGATACTAAACGTGTTATATAACCTGAGAGATACTTAAAAGATTTTATTAGGTTAGAACGGACCAGAGGTGGAATAGCGAGCCAGTATTTCTGACCTGCTATTATTTTTCTACTAGACATTATATTCATAACATGAAACTTTAACTTATCAAAATACATACTAACCATTAACGATATTTCACCTTTAATATAATTTATAATCTTATTACCCACCTGAATATCGATAGGAGACTTAGATTCCATAAGTCTTCTAAGTTGTATTACATTGTAAGTATTTCCGAAAATAAAAGTAGTGAAATAGCTAACTAATTTTTTGCGTGAACTGCAACCATGTTCGTAAAAATGATATAATAAACCAATAAATGTTTTGTCATTGAGACTTTTGACCATTTTAATTTTGCTCTTTGAGGCAATACCAATATACACCCAAAAATAAGATATTGCATCACTTTGTTGGGTATTTTCAATTCTAATATCCATAAAATGTACACGACCTAAAGTACAATCAGGGATATTACGTGATATATTTTCGATACATGGTTTAAATTTTTGAAGTATACTGTTAAGATGTGTATCACCAGCTGTAATCGGACCTTGATATTGTCTTTTTTTTCTACCCATTGTTGGAACTTCAAAAAAATAATCAAGATATTTATCTGTATTCTTTAATAAAATTTCTAGATAATCTTCTATATTCATCATATCATTAAGATCAGTAGAATTGTACGTCAAACAGTTCCCTGGTTCGTGACTTTCTCCAAATATATACACACGCATGTTAAAAAATTCGCTCGAATGTATAGTAAGGTTTTTAGGTCCTCTAATAAACTTAGTAACAGGTTTACGAAGTGATGGGTTTAATAATGCTGGATTTCTGTTATTATAATAATTAGTAATAAGTTTAGTTAAAACAGGTCTCGGAATATTTAAAGTCGTAATATTTAAACATTTTGCTAATAACTCTACCCTAAATTTTTCTATTAAGTCATCTGGTAGATTATCAATCAAGCTAATATCATAAGTTTTGTATAATTCACCACATAATATTCTAAATTTACTGAAATTTTCAGTTATTTTGGGGTTCTTTTTTTTCTGTTTAATTTTTTTGATTATAGAAAATTTTGATTTACCATAGGCATCTGACATTATTACGTCCGAATCCATTGTACCGTGGGGTTGTGCACTCATTTATTTTTATATAATATAAAAATAATGAATTTAAAGTTTAATAATAATTAAAATAACTTTTTTCACTCCATTAATATACATAAAAAATATAATTCTTATCTTGTGAAAGAACTGTAAAAATCTTTATCAAAAATGACTATATCATATGGATTTCCAAGGATCCTATGAGTATTGATTAGTAAACGTTTAGAACAATTAAGACGACTTTTTTTTAGTCAAGTAATATGCTGTATAAGTACAAGTACGTGCATACTTTTTCCAAATTTCTTTAGGTACATCTTTTTTTGCAATGGTAGTTCGAGATATTTCTTTTCGTGATAGCTTGTAATCGATTGAAGTAATAGTATTATCTTCTTTCTGATCCATTACACGATTAGCAAGACGTTTATACTTATCTATCTTCTTTTCCAAATCAGCAATCTCTGCCTTACTTTCCGCCCATTTTTGAAGAAGAGCTGATATATCCGATACATCAACAGCTGGCATTTAAAATTAATCCGTAAAAATAAAATTGAAAAAAGTTAATATAAGTTTAAGGAAATAGCAGATTAAATTAAAACAAAATGTCAGACAATGAAAACACGCAGTTGACGCCCGCTCAGGGTTATAATCCCAAGCAAAGAATGATCTTTTCCGAGCCTATTGTTGGATCTATTCCAGACAGCAAGGTCAAGATCGAATTTAAGCGAATTAATATTTCTACTCGTAATGAGGATGGTTCTGTTGGTGAGCTAATTATTCCAACAGAACGTCTATATTCGTTTGGAGTTTCTGAGAATACTAGTCAAGAAACAGGTAATGTTACAGGTTTTACCTTTCCTCTTTGCCTATGGAGCCGTGATGGAGCAACTCCTGCCGAGAAGACGTGGGTTGATACTTTCAATGAAATTGTCGAATGTTGTATGGATCATCTTATCGAAAACAAGGAGGAGATCGATTTGTTTGATTTGACTCGTGCCGATTTGACCAAGGCAAAGGGTGGTTTTAATCCCCTTTATACAAAAAAGGAGAAATTTACTGATGAAAAGGGTAAGACAGGTCTTCGAAATGTTCCCGGACGAGGTCCGACTTTGTACGCAAAGCTCATTTATTCGAAGAAGCAAGACAAGTTTCTCACGCAGTTTTTTGACACTAACGATAATATTCTAGAAGCTCGTGATCTTATGGGGAAGCATTGCTACGCAAGTGGCGCTGTCAAGATTGAGTCCATCTTTGTTGGTGCAAAAATTTCTTTGCAAGTAAAACTATACGAGGCAGTCGTTGAACCTAGTAAGATGGGAATGAAGCGTCTCCTTGCTCGTCCTAAAGCAAGATCTAAGGTTCTTGCCTCTATGAATGAAAATAAATCAGCAGCATTCGCTTTGGATGATGATGGCGTAGAAGATAACACCGGAGGTGATGATGGTAGTCTCTTGGGATCTGGTGGCGAAGAAGATAATGTTGAGGTAAAGAAGCCTTCTCCAAAGAAGACGGTTGTTCGAAAGGTGAAGCGAGTTGGCGCAAAGTAAATAAATTTCAAAATATTATATATCAGAATATTACATATCTTATACTAAATAGTATAAGATAATTACACGCTCGTAAGATCAATTTCAATTCATATTTTATGAACATTTCTCATATGATACTCCAATCCAAGAAGAGATAAAAACTCTTTGTCACACAGTTGACAATTACATTTTTCTTTACGTTTATGTACTCCAAGTATATGCCGGGTGAGACCGCATTGACTAAAAAATTTCTTATCACAAATATTACAAGATACAGAAGTTGTTTTATCATGCACCTGTGCAATATGTTTTTTAAGATTACCGACAGTTGAACATATCGTTCCACACTGATCACACTTAGACTGTGTAATCTTTTTGTGTACATTACGAATATGATTCATTAGAGCATCATTAGAGCTAAAATTAGTATTACATTTTGTACATTTCACTGTGCTAGATTTTTCATGTACACCACGTACATGTCTATTTCTCTTACCACGATCTCTAAAAACTTTCTTACATATCGGACAAGTCTTTCCATCATCTTTCAGATCTTTTTGGATATTATGAAATTTAATCATATGGTTTAAAAACCGACTCTTCGTTTTATACTCTGTACCACATATATCACACTTGTATACTTCAGAATCAGAATCATGCTCAGATTCAGGTTTTGTTTCCGTATTAGACTCAGGCTCATTATCGTTTTCATCATCTGATGAATCAAAATCTAAGCTCATATGCTTCGTAGGCGAAGCTAGCACTATAGGATCCGTATTATCTTCTACATTACCATTTTGATCTAGGAATACAAGATTATATATCTTGTACGGTTCATTATACAGAGATAACTTAGTTTCTTCTGTTGCTTCAATACTTAGATATTTTGTTAAACTATTTATAGACTTTACTAGTTGTTCTACAGTTGCATCAATAACATATTCATGATTTTTCTGGACAAGTTTAGTAGCAAAACGTAGTTTTAAACATTTTTCTAGAACTTTATTTTCGGTAAGATAAAGTAAAAATTCTATCTTTACATCTGGCATACTCGTTCTGTAAGTTTGAAGACGTGTATTAATGTTATCTGTGTAGCCTATTTTAAGATAATCTTTTTCTCTCCATCGATCGGTTATGATATATAGACAATTTCCTTTCTTAAATTTATGGTAGTTTCTTTTCATTCGGAGTTTATCATTTAGTTCAGCAAGGTGAGAATAAGTTGATTTGATCTTCAAATTTTCGTTTACAACGGTCTCTATTGTTTTTTGGAGAGATTGTATATCTCTGAGTATATATTCTTTGAATATTTTTTCCAGATCAAGATAGTAATTTTTGACTTGTTTTCCTATTTCACTATTTGCTAGCATACACATTGACTTAAAACAGTCAACTGTCATCATAATATTTTCCTTTAATAATCCAGAACCACCTTTTTTAGCAACTCCTGAACTTTCAGGAGTTGCTTTTTGAACATTGAAATCAGTATTCAAAATAAAATTTTTATTTAGCTTAGTTTTACAATTATCTTTTCTGTCATATACTTTCATTTCGATTAAAACTTCGATATTGATAGGAAATGGTTCTTTGGAGTCAAAAGTGAACATAAATTTTTCTGCGAACTCTAAAGAAGTTTTCACAAGACCTTTGGATATCATTTCAGAAGCTACCAGTATTAATTTGGAATTTGCTGGTTTAAAAACTTGTAGATTAGTATTTGATTTAAAGACTTCGAGTCTATTATTTGGCAACTGATCGTTTTTCAGTCCGGCAGTTGTCATTTTAGTTTCTATTTTACATTGTAAATAGAAATGTTTAAGTAGTAGTTGTAAAAAATATTATTTTCTTTGTTTTTTCCAGCCTTTAAAATTTTTGCTTCTGAAAGTTCAGGAGCAAGGTTTTGAACCTTGAAATCAGTATCCTGTCCATATGGTAGTTTTTTCATTTGGAGTTATCTGTAAATAAAAATGAAATAATAGGTTACATTATTTTATAATGTAAATAAATGACAAGTAAAATTACACGCAGAATATTACTAATTAAAAAATTGAAGGAATATGATTTAGTTTTACGTTCAGACAGTAAATTATGTCAAAAATATATAGAAAAAGGCAAAATTAATATGACTATTGATGAAGTAGTTGAAAGAATGTGTCAAATGAAATTTTTATTTGACTATTGTAATATGCAAAAAGTTCTTGACAAAGTTGTTCAAGATCAATGTGAAGAATTAGAAGCCGGATATTTTCCTGATGTTCCAGCCTTTGATTACGCAGAATATTTAATTCTAAAAAAAATTAAAAGTTATCCAACAGAATGGCCATGGATTGTAGAAAAAATTAATAAACAAAAATTTAATTCATGTTTAGAAGAACTAAAACTTTTACCTCCTAAAAATCAATTTATAGGAGGACAACACTATATTGATGCTTTACACAGATTTAAAGCTGTCTAAAATGAAATAGGTTCTAATTTATTCTTTAGTCTTGATTTTCAAGTTTAACGTTTTTATTGTGTCCTTTTCCGCATTTTTTACCGCATTCAGAATACTTTTCTTCTTAACATTTTTATTTCAGTAAAAGTATTGTAAAAACAATATTTTTTCCGAGAATATTTAGTACAATTAATAAAAGAGCATTTCTTAGTCATTTTTGATATTTAGTTAATAAATATCAAAAAATTCATTTTTATACTTATACAAAATGACTTAATTTTAATGTGGTGTGAGTAATAAATTTATTTGTTACTAATAGCTTTAGTATACTTATCGCCTAAATATATAAATGCATCTATCCAATTCCATATAACCTTTTTATCTTGTTCATCAAGACAATCAGAACGCCACAGTCTCTTAAAATGAACTATTTTATCTTTACCTAAATTATCGAAAATATTGTGTTCCAAAAAGAAAACTTCATTTCGTTCTTTAACCATTTTCCTTAGCTCTTGATCATTTGTGTTGATTTTATGATTAAAAACGTTCATAACAGTTTGAATTGGTATCTGGTTTGCCAAAAATAGACGAACTACAACAAGATCTCCTTCCTTAGGAAATTGGCCAATTAACTCATCAAAAAAAGAAAGTAACTGCGTTTTGAATTCTAACAGAATATCTGTTTCAGACATTTTTTAATAGAAATTTTTTCTTTAAACAAGACTACCAATACAACTAAAATTTTGTTTACTATATTGAGCTGCTGTTACAATTGCTTCTATATTATCACCTTCTGTTATTTTTTTCTTTCCATTAGAATACGTACGTGAAGTATCGTCATATGTATAACCTTTTATTGAAATTGCCGGAATTAACATCTTTTGCTTTTCTGACACCTGTACAAAAATTCCGTCTTTATATATCATACATACTTTGCCAGAAAGTTTTTCACCTACTTTTGGTTTTAAAGTTTCAGCCTCAAATTGAACAGTGAAAATAGTGTCTTCATTACCTAAAACTTTCAGTATCTGATTTACTGCAAGAATATGTCCATATTCTTTTGTGCATTCACCAACTGATAACTCTGAACATCTCTTCAAAAGATGTTCCATTATATTTGAGTCCAAGAATTTTGGATCTAGATATACTCTTTTGGTTATGATAGCATTTTTCATTTCTTTATCTTATATCATATTGTCTTACGAAAAAATCAATTTCTAATATTAAAATATAACAAAAAATTATACACTTTTTCTTAGATTTATTGGATGAAGAAGTCGACTTCTTACCCAAACGGCTCTTCTTCTATGGCGACTTACGGCAACCGCCAATACACTTGTTTAGAGTTTGATCAGACTTACAGACAACACAGGAGATGCAAATATACAAAAAAGTCTAATCTCAGAAGACACGGTTGATTGGAGAAAAACACAATTTCTTTGGATATTTAACCATTTATATGAACAATAAAATATATATTTTTACAATCTAATATATTTATGTAAGTCAATTTCATTATGATCTGTTAGTACTTTACAATTTACATTGAATTTGCGTCCAAATAAACAGGGTTGTGACAACAGATAATCTATTTCTTCTCTTGAAATTGTCTCATATGAGTAAGGACTCGCTTTATCTTTGCCATCCAAATAAGGATAATCGGTCATATCACTCCATATTGTGAATGTAGTTGCACCAGAAGACAAATTCGGCGTTTTCACAACTTGATCATCTAATCCATGATGTTTTATGTAGGTGTGATAATAAATTTCGTCAATCAAATTCATACCGTGAAACGTGATATCAATGAAATCTTCATCTACAAAGGCCATTTTCTCAACCATTTTGCGGTTCAAAATCACCCATTGCCCGCATTTTGCAAATAAATCCGGATTTTTTTTATATAAATAAAATTGTTTATAATAATCTTGGATTTTAGCTTCATTTATGTATCCCATATTGTCTTTCGTCAATTTGTCATAAATAAAATCAAACGATTTCAAAGGAATACATGAGTTACTTATCAAGGTAAATTTATAATTCTGTAGGTCATCTTCAAATGCCGTTTTAAAAAGCAAATTAGATGCCTTCACTAAAGATTTGTCACCCCACGCAGTAGGTATACAATGCTTTATTTTTTTGTCTTCAAAATATTTCAATTTTTTATTGTGTTTATAATGGATATAAATATTATATTTATTTATGTCTGCACTATCAAAGAATTTTTTCCATAATTCTTCGTTATTTATACAATCATAAATCATGAAACAAAAAGCGATTTTTTTGTCTGGTCTTTGATTTTCCTGATTATCATTTACTAAACTTTCATATTTATTTCGTAAATAATAATTAGGTAAATTACATACTATAATAAAACACAAAAATAAAATAACACTGGAAATAATCAATAATGAATTCGTAAACATATTATAAATAATAAAGATAAAAATATAAATTAAAAAATGTCCGAAATATGTTCTTTATGTCGTTTTTTATTGTGTTAATACAGAAAATACGACAAAAATGACAAAGTGATTGAAGAATATAACTATCATAATGTCTTGCAAAATTATACATGCCTGAAAAATTCGGATAAGATAAATATTTAAATTATACTTACAATATATTAAATGGTAAATAAACTTTTAGAACACCATGAATGTCCAATAGATACTTTTATATTCAAAATCGTAGATAAACATTTGGATTTTTTTCATAATCTCGGAATGACTCCAAATACACTAACAACATTAAGTATTGTTTTTGGTTTTATAGCGGCTTATCAAATCTTAAGAGGTAAACTATGGCTAGCTGCTATTTTTTGGATTATTTCTTATTATTTTGACTGCGCTGATGGTAAGTTTGCTCGAAAATATAATATGGTATCAAAATTTGGAGATTTGTATGATCATTTAGGAGATTTAGCAAAGGTAATTGCTGTATTGTTAGCTCTTTTTTGTACAAATAAAAATGGAATTACTGTTAGACAATTGTTTTTTATAAGTATTATTATAATCTTAGGATTTCTACAAATTATTCATATGGGCTATCAAGAAACCATTTATAACAAAAAGGATGAGTCTCCATATCTAAATATAATCCGAAAACTTTTTATAAATGAAGAAAAGGCTGAAAAAAATATTTGTTACACCAGACACTTTGGTTGTGGAACATGGTATGTTTTCTTTGCTATATTAATTCTTTTTTGGAGATAAACTACTTTAAATAAAATTTGATTTTTTTAACTTATGATTAGAAAAATATTAAAATGACTGAGTTGATAGCTAAAATTTCAAACTTATCTGATAAAGATTTTAGTAAATATCTTTTATCAGAGTCTGTTTCTGATCTTCATAAGGTAAAAATGTACGCGGACGATTTGTATTATAATACGGGAAAATCTTCGGGACTTAATGATTGGAGATATGATGAAATCAAGGAAACGCTACTTATTCGCGATCCTCAGTACACTATTCCAACAGGTGCTAAAATTAGAGATCATGAAAATCGAGTAGAATTACCTTTATGGCTTGGAAGTATGAATAAATTTAAACCCGAAGATGATAAGGCTATCGCAAGATGGTTAACATCTAATAAAGCACCTGAATATGTTATTGAGGATAAACTAGATGGTATTTCTTGTCTTCTGATTGCAAAAAATGGTAACTTGAAAATCTATACAAGAGGTGATGGTATCATTGGAGCAGATATCTCTTATTTGATAAAATACTTGAAAAATATTCCAAAAATAAAGGATGATCTTGCAGTGAGAGGTGAATTAATCATGAAAAATAGAGTTTTTAAGAAAAAATACGAGAATGAATACGCAAACCCCCGAAATATGGTAACAGGACTTATTGGATCAAAGACAGTAAAAGAAGGAATTCAATATGTTGAATTTGTAGCGTATGAACTGATTACAGTCGGAAAGACTATTAAACCATCTGAACAATTAGAATATCTTGACAAACTTGGTTTTACAACTGTTTGGAGAGAAATAGTTACTAGTTTTAACATTGATAGTTTAATGGAGACTGTAGTTCGGTCAAAAGAAATATCAACCTATGAGATAGATGGTATTATTGTTCAGCCTAATTCTTGTTATGAAAGAAATACTAGTGGAAATCCACAATATGCATTTGCTTTCAAGATGCGATTAGCTGATAATTTGATTTCTGCAAAAGTATTAGGTGTTGAATGGAACGTGAGTAAGTGGGGTGTATTAAAACCTAGAGTTGAAATTGAGCCTGTACAATTAGGAGGAGTTACAATATCATGGGCAACTGGTTTTAACGCTAAATTTATAGTCGAAAAATCTATTGGAGTGGGTGCTATAATTGAAATAACACGATCAGGTGATGTAATTCCTTACATAGTTAGAATCGTTAAAAATGCAAAAGAACCTGATATGCCGACAATACCTTACACATGGAATGAAACAGGTATCGACATTCAAACGAATGAATATGAAAATGAAATGGTTGTAAAAAGAATAGCAAGTTTTTTTGCAGAACTTGGAATAAAGCACGTTGGAGAAAAGAATGTTCAAAAGATGTATGAATCTGGATATGATACATTGTTAAAGATTATAATGGCTTCAAAGAATGATTTTGAAAAAGTTCCTAGTTTTGGAAAGAAAATGGCAGAACGTTCGTGGGATAATATACATAATGGGTTAAAAGATTTATCATTGCCTTTAGTATTAGGAGCATCCGGTGTATTTGGTATTGGAATAGGTACTAAAAAGATAACAACATTGTTGAATGATTTTCCAGATCTATTAGATGTATATGGAACTATGAAAAACGAAGATATACTTGAGAGTATAATTAAAGTTGATGGATTTTCTTATATCACTGCTAAAAAAGTTGTAGATAATCTTGCAGAAGCAAAAAAATTTATAGTTGACATAAGACAATTTGCTACTTTTAAGGAAAAGAGTGTACCACAAGGTGTGTGCAGTGATCTGTACAATATGAAGATTGTTTTATCCGGTTTTCGAGATAAGAAACTAGAGGAAGATATTGTCGCAAGAGGTGGAAAGGTAACAACTACTGTTTCTAAACAGACTTCTATATTAGTAGTAGCGTCTATCGATGCAGAACCTTCTGGAAAAGCAGCAAAAGCAAAGGAATTAGGTGTTCAGATTGTACAAGTTAAAGATTTTGTCAACAGATTCATTCATTAAAAATATTTCAATTCATCTTCATATTAATAATATGAAGATATCATACTTAGTCTAAAGTTGGTTTTCTCATGTACCACTTACCATATCTGAACTCAAGAGCCATACGACATATTGGACAAGAAACGCGTACAGACACTAATTCAATAGTGCACTCTGAACAAGTTACATGGATGATCTTTATAATTAGTTAAATCAAACCAATAATTATCAATTCGAACATATATTTTATCATGTAATGTAAACATCTTATTTATAATATATTATAAATAAACTAAAGAAATCTACAGTATTCAGCAAAAATATAATTGTAAACTTGAACAAAAAAGAGTACCAATAATTTTTAATTAAAAAGTTATCAGCGTTCTCTAACTTGTTCTAAAATGTCTCTTCTAACTTCTTGATCATTATGTCTAACAAATTTTTCCCATTTCCAATCTTTATTAAAAGCATTTGCGCCTATAAATATACCTTCGACTGTTTCTAATTCTGTCATTGGTTTTAATTCAATTATTTCGTTAAAAACGGTAGCACCACTAAACATACGAGTCATACTAACAACATTATCCATATTATCAAACTCTACTTTTTTATTAAAAGAAGTAGCATTCTGAAACATACTATTCATACTTTGAATCATTCCTGTATTAAATAAAGTTAATAAACTATTAAAAGAAGTAGCGCCGTGAAACATACGACTTACATCATTTACATTTCTTGTATCCCATCGTAATGGTTTGTTAAAAGAAGTTGCATTTTGAAACATCGAACGCATATTAATTACGTTGCGAGTGTCCCACTGTAATGATTGATTAAAAGAAGTAGCGCCGTGAAACATACGACTTACATCATTTACATTTCTTGTATCCCATCGTAATGGTTTGTTAAAAGAAGTTGCATTTTTAAACATCGAACGCATATTAATTACGTTGCGAGTGTCCCACCGTAATGATTGATTAAAAGAAGTTGCACCAGAAAACATTTGTCCCATATATCGAACATTTCTTACATCCCAATTGAGTTTTTGATTAAAAGAAGTTGCATGATAAAACATTGAATTCATATCTTCAACATTTTCTGTTCTCCATTCACTAATTTCTTGATTAAAAGAAGTCGCACGATAAAACATTGAATTCATATCTTCAACATTTTCTGTTCTCCATTCACTAATTTCCCCATTAAAAGAAGTTGCACCAGAAAACATTTGTCCCATATGTCGAACATTTCTTACATCCCAATTGAGTTTTTGATTAAAAGAAGTTGCATGATCAAACATTTGAGACATATGTTCAACATTTCCGGTTATCCATCGACTAATTTCTTGATTAAAATGTGTAGCATGCTCAAACATTTGATCCATATTTTGAACATTTCTTACATCCCAATTACCAATTTCTTGATTAAAAGCATTAGCTTGCTCAAACATTGCCTCCATAGTTAAGACATTGCTAGTGTTGAAAAATGCAAGAGGCTTGTTAAATAAACGAGCACGACAAAACATAAAACTCATATCATCAACATTTTGTGTGTTTAATCTAAAAAATTCATTAAAATTTGATTGAAAAAACATATGATTTGTTTTTTGAAGTCTTATTGTTCCATTAAAATCAAACCTTTGATTAAAATTGGTAGCATTATCAAACATATGACTCATACTAATAACATTTTCCATATTTTTAAAATTGAGAGCACTATTAAATCTCTGTGCATGAGCAAACATTTGATCCATACGTTGAACATTTCTTACATCCCAATTGAGAGCACTATTAAATCTCTCTGCATGAGCAAACATTCGATCCATATTTTGAACATTTCTTACATCCCAATTGAGGGGTTGATCAAAAGATTGAGCAAATTCAAACATACTAGTCATATCAATAACTTTACTAGTGTTCCAATTACCTATATGTCTATTAAATCTCTCTGCATAATAAAAGATTTCGGCCATAGTTCTTACATTAGAAACGTCCCATAAAGAAATATCGCAATCAAAAGTAGATAACTCTTGAAACATCCCACTCATATCTTCTACTCTACAAGTGTTCCAATTTTCCAAACCACTTATATGTACTTCACCGTATTCACTATAAAACATTTTTTGCATACTTACTACTCTAGAAGTATCCCAGTATGTAAAATCTATTACTATGTCTGGATCCATTTCATGAATATTCTCAAATAAATCACTCATATCTGTAACTCTACGAACGTCCCAATACTTAATTTGATCTATAGCTCGTCTATCTATAGCTGTTTCTATGGCATTTTTAATAGAATTATCGTCATGTATAGGTACATTGCCAACTCTTCTCCTAGACAAAAACAACAATTCTCTGATATGAATAGCTACATCTGTTGTAGATGGAAAAGCAACCCTTCTATTATATAATTTGTCTAGAAGAGAATTAGCCATAGATCGGTATATTCGATTTTCTACTTGATTCCTACACATTTCAATAAGATCATGAACTCTGCTAGTATATAAGCAATTTTCAATTACTCTTTTTTGAGAATCAATCATATTTTTTTTCCAAGGCAATAAGGGATTATCAATAAAAATATCGTTTTCAAAATCATATCCAATTGAAAAAAGTACACGACACCATAGTTTCGTGTCCATTAAATTAAACGAGTTTATTCCACCTGCGTTTAATGCAGGCATTATTAAATCATATGAACCAGAATTTAAAAAAGAATAAAAACTATTATCTCCACCTTGAATATTTAACAAGCTTCTGAAAATATCAATTATAATCTCACTAGGAAGAGTTTTTAATTCTTTTGCTAATGCTTTAGAAGAATTTTCCATTTGTTAATAATAAATATTATTAATTTTAATTTATAACAAGTATTTTGGTTATAAATATTTTAGTTATAATATTTTAGTTATAATATGTGACATGAGAACATCTTTTTCTTGTAGGCTGACTCCTTATCCGCATACAATATATTTTCAGGAATAACAAGTGTAGATTCTAGATGTATAATGTCGACCATAAATTTTCTCAACGCTTTAATATTTGGTCTTTAATTGCATTCTTTTATAATCTCGTATTTTGACTGTTCATTTGTTAAATTTCCTTAATTAAACTTATCATTGCCGTATCTAGACTTACCTATATGACAAACAACCTTAAAGTTGAGGTGCAACACAATCAATATATTTACATATATCAGGTGTGCATCCGTATTTCTGTTCAAATAAGTTTAAAGTAGCTTCATACGCGAATTTTCTAAACATCTTATACACAAACAATCGTTCGCGACATTCAAGAGTGTATCGAATGAAATATCCAAATCCTTCATCTAATATCACATCAATATCATGTTCTTTTAGAGATTCTGAACGCCATTCTTTTGCACGTTCTGGAGTAGAAAACATTGGAGCAAACAAGTAAATTTCCTGTTTCCGTAAGACCAAATATGCGGATGACGAGAAGCAATAATAATTATGCACCTATCAAAATTCGTTTTTTGCCTAATATGAATGTGAGTATAAGCGCCTTGTTTTGATCTTTTTCTACGTCTTGTGTAAAGTAGATTAAAGAAAGCTCTTTGAACTACAGAGTTTATAAATATCATTTCATCTGATTATTTTTAGAGTGTATTTAAAAATCATTTTTGTCTTTCATATATTGTCCATTAAAATCTTTCTAAACTCCTCCATAAAAATAGCATTCTCATTAAAACCAACTATCTCATGTTCAATTATCAAATTCTTCTTTTGATAATTAAGAGAATCAACAATCATTTTTACTAAAAGCAGTCCATTTACGTCTACTATTATATCACCGTTAAAGTTTTTATACTTTAAAAATTCAAGTTTATGTTCTAAATCATAGTAATTATCATCAATGATAAGTCTGTCTTTTAAAGGATAAGACAATGCATAATCCGCATATCCTTCCGGTCCTCTTAAAATATGTTCTATAGTCAGAAATTTTGCATTTTCCAACAACCACTCTTTTGTGATTGATAAATCAAGTTGTTCATTTGTAAGAAGTGGTTTAGCACAATTTTTTCCTGTAAGTTTTGCCATTGTTCTATTGAACAAACCAGGTTTTGCTTCTAGTTCTCTGATAGAACTCTCATTCATAACAATATCTTTATAAGCAGTTGGATTTTTGACACATTCTTCTGATGCAATTTTACTTGCTTTTCTCTTAAGAGGTAAATGTACTCTATCTATCAAATGAGCATTCTTATAATCAACAACGTGTTCACCATTAAGATCTTTGTGATGAAATGTACCACGTTCTGTATCAGTGCATACGATTTGAGATTTTCCTGAATCATCTGTGAGAATATGTTTATGAATTACCTGAGCAGCTCCTTTTTGACCTTCATAAAAATCGTTCTTTGTATACTTTTCATTGATTATACTGTCAACACGAGCTTGAGACAGATCAAGAGGAGTAAGATTTGAAATCATCAGATTGTTCTGAATGTTTTTCTGATACTTAGGCTGTTTTGCTATCTGTTCGATAGTATCTTGTACACGTTCTGCAAGATTTTTATATATTTCTTTTTCATGTTTTTCTTTTTCTTTCTCAATTTTCATTCTCATAATTTCTTGATCTTTTTCCATAATCTCATCACTAAGGGATTTATTTTTTTTCTTACATATTGATTCGTGTCTTGCAAAATTTTTGTCTGAAAAGTTTTTACTACAAAATTTACAAGTAACTAATGATGATATAATTTCTTTATAATTTTGAGATTCTTGCAACTTAAGACAATATTTTGTATGTGTCTGATGATTACGTAATAGATATTTGGTTTTAAACTCCTTATTGCAAAACTGACAAGTTAATTCTTTTGTCTTTTCTTTTAAAGATAGTTCTTCTTTTTTTTTGGCTTCAACCTCTTCTTTAACTTTATTTTCTTGTATTTTAAGACAATACTTTGTTTTTTTCTGGTGCTGTTTTAGCATCTTAGTATCTCCAAACATATTATTACAAAACTGACATTGTTCCATCTTTATTCTTTTCATTCTTTTATTTAAGCAAAGAATGTTTTTACATCATTCTTTACAATAAAACTTGAGTCTTTTTATCAAAAAATAAAAAGAGTCAAAAAGAGTTGAAATAAGTAAAAATAGTTACTATTCTCTGATAAAAGTTACTTTTTTCAAATTTTTGAATTTGTGTGTGTGTAGGACGCGTTTTAAAAATACCCGATCCTGAAAAATCCGGTTTTTCCTCCAAACTTTTGAAAAAGGCGGAGGAGCAAAAAAAAGTTTTCCTTTTTTATTTTTGTTTTCTAAATAATTTTAAAAATTCGTAAAAAATTTCTTTTGGATTTGGATTTTTTTCTTCTCCTCCTCCTCCGCATTTTTGAAATAACCATCGTTAACTTTCATTTTCTTTAGCGTTCCTAAAATTTAAAATTGGATTTAAAAGAATTTGAACAATAAATAACAAAAATGCTCAGTCTAAAACTTGCAGACGTTGACGGTGAACTACGAAAATCTGTAGAAAAGGAAAAATGGTGTGCAGCATGGGGTTTGCACTATCTTCGTTCGTATCTACACGCGACAAAGCGTGAAATTGTTAATAATTTTCGAGATAACGCTATACAACACTTTGCATCTAAAACTTTCACAGATTTACAGACTAGTTGTGAAAAGATCTTTTTGGCAATGCCTCCTATACCAAAGAAAATAACTAACACACGCACATCTAATACAACACTAACACCAACGATTGATACCGCAACATATGAAAATAGATATTATTCTGGTAGTTGTTTCCATCCTTTTTCATCTATTCTGATGGCAGATGGAAGTGTAAAGCTTGCAGGACACGTCCAAAAAGGAGACCTTGTTTCTTGTGGAGACGATCGAGTCGCATCTGTTCGGTGTGTAACTTTTTCGACCGGTTTATTTGAAATGGTAGATATTGATGGATTTTCATTGACTTCTACACATCCTGTTAGGAGTTTAGATTCAAAAGAAAAATGGGTATATCCAAAAGACATTTTATCTAATCGTTCTGGATACAATCAAGTAGTTAACTTTTTGCTTGATTCACACCACGAAATTCTTGGTGTGCGTTCACAACAATTGTCACCTATCAGATGCTGTACATTAGGACATGGTTTGAAAGGTGATGTGATCGAACACGATTATCTTGGGACAGATAAGGTTACACGTGATTTAGAAAAAATTTTAGGTTTTGATTCTGGTGTTTTGTGTATTTCTTTTACTCGAGAAAATGAGTATATTTCAGGTATAAAATTAATTCGGTAGAATAATACATATTCGGAGTAGTTCAAAATTGGTATTAACTCTTCCATATTGCACACATTTTTTTGATGAAAAATGAATTTCAAATCTGATTAATAGAATTGAAATTAAAAAGTATAATAAGATGATATCTGGTTACGCATTCCATAAAATTTGTAAATTTTCTTTATGTGATCGTTATCCTATGATGACAAAATTTGAAGAAATTAAGGATGGTGATTTTATATTTATCAATTTCGATTTATTTGATTATTTTTTACATACTATTCGTAATATTCCAAAGAAACTTCCAAAATTTAACCTTGTATCTCATAATAGCGATAGAACATTTAGTAATGATCATTATAATTTAATAAAACCGTATATACATAAGATATATTGTATAAACTGTGATATACAAGACAACCCTGATATTATAAAAATTCCAATTGGTTTTGTAGATGATAAGTACAAATCACATATGATAGTAAAAAAAATAATGTGCTTACCAACGGTTAAAGATACACTTTGTTATTTGAATTTTACGATAGGTACAAATATAGTAGAAAGACAAAAGTGCTACCAAGCACTAAAAGATAAGGAATGGATAAAATGTGAATTTAAAATACCAACAAAGACTTTTTATGAACAAATAAAAAAATCAAAATATGTTATTTCTCCTGTAGGAGCTGGTTACGATTGCTATCGTGTATACGAATCATTATTATTAGACTCTATACCTATAATTATACGTAACCCACTATCTGATTTTTATGATAAAATACCTGTATTTCAAATTAATAGTTGGGAAGACTTAACAAAAGATTATTTAGTTTCTAATTGGTGTTTTTTGTATAATAAACTTATAGATTGGAAAACAAATACTCCGGAATGGACTAAAGTTGAATTTTGGTTGAAGTAATAAAATAACACATTATGTGTGTTATTTTTAATTAGATCTGATTAGTAATTAAACTATAGTCTCTTAAAACTAAACAGAGCGCTTATTTGAATGTCTGGATTCGGTTGCTGAGGAGAATATATATCCAGCTCAATAGTCTTAAACAGTTCACCATTTGGAAGACGTACTGAAAAGAAAATATTATCATTTGGTTTAAATTTAAGAGTCTGAGTCATTCCATCGCCATCAAGTTTGACAAATGCAGAAGCAATTGGATTTTGTACATCATAAATAGGTACTCTAAACACAGCGCTTGTTGCATTTGGATTATTTGAATAAATAGAGTTCTTCATTCCAGAACTTGATCCTGAAATATTCGTCACTTCTACGTATAGATAAGGATAAAAAGCAATTCTACTTCCAAAACCACAATTTAGAATCTTGTTTGGTAAAATAAGATCCATTAATTCTATTTGATAACAAGAAATTTCTTGTTGAGATGTTATACTTCCAGTATAAACAAAAGGATTGTGATTATCGTAAGAGAATGGTAGTATTTCATATTTATCACCGTTTGCAAATGGAATCGTAAATGCATTATTTACAAAACCATTTCTCAAAGTAAATGGAGTTCCTGGAGTCACGAAGAATAGTGGTGCTCCAATAGCAGGAGTAAATTGAGCAGTGCGTACTATATTAGGTTCAATTCCGGTAACAGTGTACGATATAATTTTTCTAACTTCACCATTTAATTGGATATACATATTTTTATAAAAATCATTGATATTAGAAGCATTATTTCCAAACATAATATGATCCCAGTCTCCATCAAGTGCATTACCAGTTAATGTAACATATCTAGTAATTAGTCGTATTTCATTTCCAACTTTAATATAAGAATTTCTATATGCGTCCTGATCTGTCAAAGCGTAAGCTGATGGTAAAGAAAAAATTGTTGTGGAATCGTTTGGAGATGGTTCATTGTTCAGTTGACCAAATAACGGAGCTTCTTTTCTAACAGAAAATGTATCAGTTAGAGCCCATGACAATCCAGATATTGCTACTTTTACTAATTTAGTGTTTGTATCATAAGATAAAATAGGTGAATAATTTTGCTTAGTTTCGTTCCACAAAATATAATTTGGGTATGCATTGAAACCGATCCGACCATTTGGAACGAAAACATACGAATTCTGTGGATCCGTTGTTATATCGCTTGGATCAGTTATTTGTATTGTATTTGATGATAAAGGTAGAATTATACTTATAGAACCTTCAACAGTAATTTGTGCAGTATCTGTGCAAAGCCATTTATAAGATATAATACGGCTTGACGAATTATTTACAGTGTTTGTAGCCACAGCACCAACATAATAATTTTCAATCTGTTGAAACCCTAGGCTTGTAAGTATTAAAGTTGATTTATTGTCTCCAGCAGCTCCAACACCAGTAGCAGGATTTATTATGGCTGTAACAGATGATCCACCACCAACAGTAAATTCATTAATAACCCATGAACTAGTTAAAGGTGCAGCTAAACTTACTGGATCCTGTGCTTGCAACCTATCTTTTCTACCTGATTGTGAAATAAGAATTTCAAATTCGGCTGGATTAGGCCATTCTTTTCTATTACGATATGTAGAATCTATTTCTATGTACCTTGCGTTAGACATTTATTAGTCATAAATATAATTTTAAGTAGCTATAATAATTTTTATTATAGCTAAAAAGTGTAAAAATAATAAAACCTGTTAACAACTTTCTCGATAAAAAGATTCTCTAAGATTGGTAAGTATTTTGCCTAATTTGTTACGGCCAGTACCATCTCCCCCATCACCCCAAAAATAATCACCTCTATTGTGTTGAATAATTGGTCTTAGACCGGTTCTAACCAAATTTTCCTTTAACTCTGGATTTTGTTTAAATTTAGATTCGACTACATTGTACATCAATTTATCACAAACATACGACCAGTCTTTTCTCAACTCGGTTTTGCGACCTAATGCTTTGGCGGCAATTGGACTACGAGAATTTTCTTGTCTTTCTATGTATTCTTTGTCTGTTGGGTTCTTATATGCTTGAATCGCTGATTCTGAATTTGGAAAAGAACCTAGACCTTCTATCTTGACAGGATGGTTAGTAAAATTAGAAAATCCAGCCGTAGGACCACTCCTGTATGCTCTGTAGAAGACAAGAGGCTCGAAAAATTTATGAACAAAATTTTTTTGATAATACGTTTGAGGAGATCCAAGCTTACGCCATTTATCTCTCATAACGCTACGCTTGCTGTGAGACTTCGTCGTCTGCTCTAGAGCATGTTCTGGACTCATTCCGAACATGTGGCAAAACAAACACGCCACTACAACGCCTGATCTTCCATGACCACCCTTACAGTGTAGGTAAACAAGCTGATTTGGTTTTAGAGACGAAATTATGTCAGAAACTTTGAGTATAAACCGAGCGAATTCTTGCCAGTCCTTAGGTACCTGTCTGTCGATGATAGGAAAGCATATTTGCGTGTATTGTGTTACGTAAGGGGTGATTTTGTCCTCATCATCGTGAGTCAGATTTATAAAAAATCTTACACCTTCTTTTTCGAGCTCTTCTACTGCTTCTTGTGTTGGAAAGCTTCCAAACATAGCTCTACCCTTAATAAAATAAGAGGATCGATCCATTTAATTTCTATTTTTTATACTATAAATGATAGAAAAAAATCATTTTCTTAATTGTATATATATAAAATTACTAAGAAAAACCTTAAATGTATAATATTATATTTTTTTATGATAATATTAATATATAATATATGCTTAAAGATTTGATTTCTTTAATAAAATGACCGAATTAATTAACGCGATCGACAAAAGTTTAGATTTCAACGAACAAAATATTCGTGTTTTAGGAACACATGAAGATACTTGGTATATTGCCAAAGATATATGTGTTATGTTAGGCTTTAAAAATGTAACGGAAGCATTAAGGAACGTTCCTGAAAATCAACGAGGAGTGACCTTAGTAAATCCCAATACTAGTCAAAATTGCATAAAAATAACAGAACAAGCTATGTACAAACTGATAATAAGATCAAATAAAGAACCAGCTCAAAAATTTCAAGATTATATATGTGGAGAAATCTTGCCTTCGATACGAAAAACAGGAAGGTACAAACTAGAGGAACTTTGTAAAGAAAATCTTTTTGAGCTAGAAGAATCCAACAAGCTGAAACTCGTTATTGAGAAAGAAAATCAACAATCAATTGAAGAATCCAATAAGCTAAAACAGGTTATCGAGGAAAAAGAGAAACAATTTCTTGAAGATTCTAATAAGTTGAGACAGATTATCGAAGCAAAAGAGAAAAAGATCAAGCAATTTATTAAAGATTCTAAGAATATTAAAGACGCTTTTGAGGCAAAAGAGAAACTATTGATTGAGGAATCTAATAAATTGAAACTCCAACTTGAACAAAGAACCAATGAGGTCAAAAAAATTGAAGATTTTTCTATAAATACTAATGGATTTTTTAACTGTTCTTTGAAGTTACCAGATAACTCTTCTATTATAATTCCAATGAGAAAAGATGGATATATTAATGCTACTAATTTATGTAAAGCTGGTGGAAAGAAATTTAATAATTGGAATAAATTAAAAAACACAAAGGAATTAATTACTGCATTAGAAAGTGAAACGGGTTTTCCAGTTTCACAATTAATTGAAGGAAGCTGGATACATCCAGTTTTAGCTATTCAAATGGCACAATGGATATCACCTAAATTTTTTATACAAGTGTCTCGTTGGACTAAAGAGTTGACAATGCAAATTCAAGAAAAAAATAAGGTTCTTGAAAGCAAAGATAATAAAACAGAAATTGAACAATCGCAAGATTCTCTAACTACTAAACAACAAAATAAAACAAATTTTGAACAATCATCACATATAGTAGAATTCAAACTTACTCTGAAAAATAATACAGAATTGTCTATACCAGTAAGTAAAGATGGTTATGTTAACTGTACTAAATTATGTAAAGCTGGAGGTAAGCGTATCGATAATTGGAATCGTTTGAAACAAAGCGAAGAGCTATTACAGGTTTATTCTAAACTACCTCACATTCGAGGTACAGAAAAAGCGGTACCTCACATTCGAGGTACCGAAAAAGCGGCACCTGAAATTTCAGGTAACGCTTTTTGTAGGGTGATTAATGGTGGAAATGTGTCTCTTAATAATCAAGGTACATACTATCCTATGGATATTGCAATACAAATAGCACAGTGGGTAGATCCATATTTTGCTTTACAAGTATCCCGATGGACTAGAGAGTTACTACTTTTTGGTAAAGTTGAGTTAGGAAATGAGAAATCATCAGAAGAATTAGATAATAAATTTCAGGAACGAATTATTGAATTAACTCAGGAAAAAGAAATACTCAAACAAGTTCTTGAGAACAAAGATCAAGATATTAAAACATTGAAAACAGACTTACTGCAAGAACAAAAAGATGTTATTAGCACAAAGAAGAGCTTGATGCAGACTCAGACAAAGTTTTCACAGAGACATAAGTTTACAGATGCATCATGTGTGTATATTTTACAAGATCCTGATTGCAAATATAGTAAATTGAAAATTGGTCTAACTACTGATATCAATCAAAGACTTATGAGCGACAGAACGATGATCCCGAATATTAAAGTTCGTTATATTATGTACAATGATCATTGTGAATTATTTGAGAAAGCAATCAAAGTAAGATGTAAGGAAAATCTTGAGCTGCCAAGTCACGAGTGGGTGTTTGAAAGTCTAGACAATCTTATCAAGATATATAACGAGATTGATAAATCAAATGGCTTTTCTAGTATAATTGAAACAGATCTGTGGCGTTATAATCTTGAGCCACCACCATCTGAAGAATATCAAGAACCTGAACCGGTCAACATACCAACGTACTACGGAACTCCAATTTCTCAGATATCTAACTTTTTAAGCGGACCTCAACTGCTTCGAGGTGATTATTTGATCAAAAATAACAACGCTCCTCAGGGACAGCGCTGGTGTAATGGCTGGTGTCAATGTTACAAAATTGTAACAGATTTTGCTAAAAGAAGTGTTAGTCCAATGACGATTTGTATTTATTGTGAAAATATGTTGGACGTTGCTATAATAAAAGTTAAATCTGAATTAATGACTGAAAAAGAGATTAGGAAGAATCCGTCTAAGATTTTACTTGAACCTAATCAGCAAATTTGTCGAAAATGTGAAACGATTAAACACACGAACGATTTCGATGAAAAGAAAAGACAGTGCAAACAATGTAGAAATATTCCGCGACTTAAATTTAAGGAAAATTTTGATGATATAGTAGAATCTGAGATTAAAAAACTAAGATCTCTTAATAAATATGATAGAGATAAAAGATTAGACAGATACAATCGTGACAAACTGTATAAGATATCAAGTGTTTGTAAAATTGGTCGGAAAGAGACTGATATCAAAAGAACTATATTGGAAAATCTTGTAAAGTATTTTGATACTAAAGATCTTGCATAAAATAAATTGTAATATTTTTAATATTACAATTTTTGTAGTTGACTATTCGCAACCACATTCAAATTTAGCATGGTTACAGTCTGAACATAAATTTATATCTCTGCGACATACTGGACATGGAATACATTCTTCTGTTATGTATTCTCTATCTTCGTCATCTGCAAAATTCAGTCTAGATTTAACATATTTATCCAAACAGCTTAAGCAAAAAAGATGTCCGCACTGAGTTTCTTCCAGCATATGCATTTGTTCTTCTCTTAGGCAAATAGAACATTTATCAATTGGACTAGTAATGCGATTTACCGAACAACCAATAGAACAATTTGCATGATATGGACATACATATTCTTTAGCTAGTTTTTCTGACAACTCTTCAAATGATGAGAATTCAAAGCAATGACTATTACTATAATCTCGTTCATACGAATCTTTAATAGTACAATATTCGGCATATTTATCACGCCGCGATATATCCCAACTAAAGCAAAAAACGTTATCTTTAAACTTATTAACTTCAAGTAAAACGGTACCTTTTTTTCTAGAAATATAAAATGGTTTTATTATATTGTCTTTTTTATCAACAGAAGTAGTAAATTCATCATATGTTTTCTGTGTAATTTTACTGTTCATTTTCTGTTATTATTTAAGAATTTATACAGAGTATTTCATTTTTAATTTATGTTACAAAAATAAAGTTTTGTAAAATGGCCTAGTAACAATACAATTATTAGTAAATACAAAACAAGTTTACTATTACAGTGTTCTCATTACATTTAGTTAATTTCTATTTTTATGCTATAAATGATAGATAATTTATAAATTTTTATACTAAGAAACGATAAATGTTCATATTTTTGTTTTTCATATGTAGTTACATTATGTAACTTACTTATCTGCACGATAACAACCTGCTGCTAACTCTCTAACGAAGCCATAAAATAATTCTGGTCTTATACCATCTGCCATCTCATTCACCTGCCTCTTTTGAGATAATACATTCATTACAAATTCCAACGCCTCATTTGTTTTGCTAAAAAATCAACCATTTCTTCATCATTCATATCAGAAGAACTTGATGCGTTTAGAGTTTTCCATTTTGCTTGTAATTAAGCTGAATACTCGTTAATTAACTCCTCATTTCGGTTTTTAATAGCAGAAAACAATCTTTTTGTTATTTTTGTTATTTTTGTCATTTCTGGATCAGATACAACGTTTCCGTTTTCATCCTTATATACAATCATATCTTTCAATGGATATTCGAGAGCATATTTTGCATACCATCTCGTTATCTTTTTCTTTAATTTTATAAAAATGTGTCAATTAAAATAATAAAATAATTGTAATATTTTGAATATTACAATTCCTCTTCATTTGCAGATACAATTAAATCGCGGGTATTCACAATCATAACACAATTGTAAATCTCTTCGACATACAGGACATGGAATTCCTCCATCCATTACGTGTTCGTTTTCATCATCTGTATAATTTAGTTTGCTTTTAACATATTTATCCAAACACTCTAAGCAAAACCGATGCTCACATTTTGTTTCCTCAAACATATGCATTTGTTCGTCTTTTAGACATATGGCGCATTTATCGTTTGGGCTTGTAATAAGATGGGCAGAACAATTATCTTGACAAAGTGAATGATACAAACATACATGTTGATTATCAATATTTTTAGACAAATCATTAAACGATGAGAAGATAAAAGTTATCTGATTATGTTTATCGTGATGGGGAATACAATATTCGACGTATATGCTTGCATTATTACGAAACCACGTAAACTTAAAGTCAACAGGAAGCTTTTCAAGACGAACTGTGCCAGATTTTCCAGAAATGTAAAAAGGACCAATATTTATCACTGTTCTATTAGCATAAGTAAAATCGTCATATGTTTTCTGTGTAATTTTGCTAGTCATTTTCTTATCTAGATTGTACTTTTCACATTATTATTTCATTTTTATTTTTCAATTTGAGTAAACAGGGCTTTTGAATTATCAAAGTTGAACAAGAACAAATAATATCTGTTTTGAAGATATGCTTGATTCCTAAGAAGAAAGCTTATTTCAAAAAAAATTGAAATATGTAAACAATATTTTAATAAATTATTAAACGATGTCACATTGGATGGGATTTGATCCAAAAACTTCTGTTATAATGGCTGATAAAACACTAAAAAGTGTTGAGCATCTTGAATATGGAGATAAAGTATCATGTGGAAATAACCAATTTGCAAGAGTTCATAAGGTTCAGTCTGTTAATTTTCACCAACCCTTCCAAATGTGCAATTATTTTGGAGTGATCTTGACAGAGCGAAGCGTTGTTAGAAAAGAATGGCAAGATTGGAAATACTTTTGTGAATGGACAAATGATCACAGAACTTGTCCTATTATTATGCAAATTGAACTTGATTCGATACATGAAATAGAATGTCAAGGAGATACGGAAATAATATGTATGACAAAAAATCATAAGTGTGATTTTTTAATATACGATGCGGTTGTCACAGAAAACATAGAGAACTCTGACATCTGTTCTTGTTGCGAAAATAACTGCGTAATAGAAAGAAAAGTGTTTCAATCACATTGCGGAACTATTGACTATTGTCCTTTGTGCGTTCCTATTATACATTTTGCAGTATCCGTATAATAAGAATATTAGTATACTTAACAACGACAACGACACCAATAAGGTGTCGTTTCAAAATTAATAATAAAAATTATGTATAATAAATGTAAGATAATGCAATACACTTATTTGTAAAGGTATTTGGAGATCTTGTCGTATACAATTTGTATTTTTTCACAACTTATAGAAGAACATAATTTAATCTAGATTTGAAAAAAACTCTTCCACAACAGCTACTAGAACTTTTATACGACTAGCTATTTCCCTAATAATATTTACAAGCAATTGAATAGTATTCGTAACTTCTGGTGTATATAGTAAATCAGTAGTTTTAGTTAATTCATCAATTTCTGAATCATAACAAGGCTGTCCGTATTCACGTAAAAATGTCAAACAATATTTGAGTAAACATTTAACTTGTTTTTGTGCCATTCCGACGTTTAAGACATTTTTTAAAAATGCAACATCTAAGAATGCTTCTATTTCTTCACTTTTTGTCTGATTTTTTGGACATAGTGATATCATACAAACTTTTACCTCTTCTATTACAGTGCATAAATTATCAAAACAGTTTTCTTCTAACTGTTTTGATATATCTTGCCAATATAGATCATGTAAAGAATCGTAAACAAATTTTTCTATACGTAAAGTATCTTTGTATATCATATCTTTGTTAATCTCTAATATATTTTGTGCATTTTTTCCAAAAATTTGGGTCGTATGTTTATTAAGAGTGTTTTCAAGTTTTTCAATTGGTTCTTGTATTTCAATTGGAGAAGATACTTTAATTTCAGAGAGCAAACGATAAGCGTCCCGATACGTTCCAGCCAATTTTTCTTTATCAAATCTTTGCCATTTAGTAAAAGATAAGATATAATCTTCTAATGCATTTACAAATTCAAGAGGTTCATTTTTAAAATGAGTATTATAAAGATTTTGAGATGCTTTAATTAAATTTTCTGAAATAGCATTTGTCTCACCAATAACTTCATTTTGAAAGTAATATACTATATAGTGAGATAAAAATTGTTTTGTATTACTACGAGTATACGATGGTTTGATTTTTTGCAATGCTAATAAAGTCTCTCCTATTACATTTGTATTTATCAAAAGAGTAGACAAATTATTAAAAGTATCAGTATATCGTTGTATTTTGTCTAAGAATATTTTTCTTATATTTTCCATTTATTAATAGGATTTTATTTGAAAATAGATTTATAAAGCCATTCTATTTCTCATAAAATTATAAAATAAGTTACCATATTAATTTTAGTTATAAACACAACTTATTTTATAACCAAAATGCGTTTATGTCACAACGATAGTTCTATATATACATCAATACTTATATCTTGTGGATGGAACCCAATTATTCAAACAAAAAGTCTGTTTACAACTAATTGGGTTGGTTGTTTATCTCATACTTCTGGTTTGCATGAATTTTTTCTTTGGTTGCTTTATATAAAAATTCATGAAGACTTGTCTCGTACGTGTTTACTAATCGAAGATAATCCTAAATTTGAAAAATTTCCATACAAACAAATATTAGACAGCATAAATGTAATAATATTATCTGATAAAAGGTGGAAAACAAAACAAGGATATGTAGAAAAAATTGTAGACATAATTAAGAAGAAAAAATATAACATATGTGTTTTAGCTCCTTCGGGTAAAGATAAAACACCTTGTTATTACTATATAGCTAAATCTCTTGGATGGGATTTAAGAGTTGTTGGTTTTGATTTTGAAACTAAAAGGCTCAAAGTTGGTAACATAATATCTTCTTCACATGAAATTGAAATAGCTCAAGAATTTTTACAGAAAGAAATGGAAGATATTGTTCCTCTTCACCCACAAAATTTTGTTAGACATTACGACCAGAAAAAACTATCATTCGTCAAAATTGATAGTATTCTTATATTATTTATCATTTCTTTAATATCATGGATCATAATAATGAAAATACACAAAATTGGATTTGTAGATATCTTAATATCAACATATGGATTTTTATTACAACTACATTCAAACATAATAATTAAGATTATAGGATTTTCTATTATATATCAACATATTTTCGTCAAATATATGAAATATCCAAGAGCTCCAGAAGAAATTATCATATTAGGAGCTCTTTCAGGGTTTTTATTAGGAATTAAAAATAAAAATGCATGTGTTTATATGCCTCTAATTTATTCTTTCTTATCTAAAGTCCCTTTTTACGTTACAGACCTTACAGGTCAAATTCGTGTTATTATTATGACTATCATTTTATCTATTATCATAGGAGGATATACACCTAACAGATTTGCAAAAAAAAATTATATCTAATTTTCTATAAAAAGTTATTACAAAGAATTATACTCTTAGTTTTTTAGAATATAATTGTAGCCATAATCTAGAGTATCTTATTACATCTTCTCGAAATACAGACGCGTCGGGATCTATGAGTGGAAGAACTTTATTAATAATTTCATCATAAAGTTTTTTTGCCTTACCATCTGGATCTTTTTCTGTTACTTTACCCCCTTCTGTTGCTAAGAATCCAAGAATATATGCTGACGGATTTTTATGTTCAACATGTTCTAAATAAGAAGCTGTTTCAATCATTTTTTCTATATTCTGATTTGTAATAATTGTATTATAACTGTTAATATCTCGAGATATAGCTTCTACACTTTGTTGAAATTTTTCAAGTGGTTCTTGTGCTGCCTTTTCCAATCTAGTTTTCGGAGCATTACCGGTCAATCCGGTAAAAGCAACTCTGCCAAAAGCACCCATTTCCGTTTTTGGATCAAACTCACCAACGTCTTCGTCTTCGTAATCATCTCCTTCATCTCCTGAAGATTTCCAATCATCTACATCTTCTTCCTCAGAACTCATTGTTTTTCTAACAACAAGATTTATATTTTTAGGTATATAAATCTTTTCAATATCAACCGATACTAGATTCATACGAATTCATATGAATCCAACTCTTTCGAGCTTCTAACCCTCTTATTTTAAGTAAATTAAGTAAATTTTACGTAAATTTTACGTAAATTTTCTAGGAACTTTTCCCAATTGTCAGACATCACTTTCTTATCTAACACAATGTGAGGCGCAAAACTCGTTTCAAAGGAGTAAAAATCTCTTGTAATTACAACTTGCTTTTTAGCAAAATCAATCCCTTCTATACTGTTTATACGCCCGTTACTATAATCAATATTAGACGATGTAATAACTTTAAATACCATTGCTATTAAAATAATAGAGATAAGATATTTAGCCTGTTTTGCGTTTAATAAATGTTTATTTTTCATTCTAGTAACGTATAATTCTATGAGAAGTTCCCTCATATTTTTTTTCTTTATGTCTACCCATTTTTTTCTAGTATCTTTGATACTATCTTCAAGATCCGAAAACACCTTCTTTTTCTTTGCCTTTTCTCGATGAGAGAGAAGACCTAGACGTTTAGTTAAAAGATTGTAAACTTCCTCATAAATCACATCAGCAGTTTTCTTTTCAATCTTATAGCTAAACTCCTTTTTTTTGTATCCACAACAAAGGAAATCTTTAGAAATGTATGTTCCGTACGGTGCTTTTCCGTACGCAAGATCTTCAAAGATGTTTTCCCAGAAGGTATCGTCTGCGTATTGGCAGCACTCTAGAAAAACTGGATAAAGTATTTCCTTCTTCACAAGCATGTTGTATCTATTATTTTTTATCTTTAACTTTAAGAAATACGCAAAAATAAAATTAAATTAAAGATCTAAATTCATTTGAACAAAATAAAACATGACAAACGCAAATGCTGTAATTGATCATAACTTGCTTGAGAATATCGATACTGAACATAAAGCTTATTTACTTGGATGGATAGCTGGTGTAGGAACGATATTCAATGAAGAAATTCAGATTGGGAGTAGCGAAAATGATCTTGAAATTATCCAGATTTTAAAAAATATGATATCATCTGAAATTCCTATTATAAACTACGGAAAATTAATATCTTTTACTATTTCGTCATCAAAAATTGTAGAAGATGTACTTAGACATTTGCATTGTCCAGAAGTATCTTTTCCTGACTCAATTGATGACACATTAAAATGGGATTTTGTTAGAGGATACTTTGATTGCACAGGTTTTATCTCTATTAAACACGGCTATCCAAGCTGTGTAATCAGAAGTTCTGAACTTTCGATGCTAGAAGACATTCATGATTTTTGCGGAGGTAAGGCACACATTTGCGACGAAGTTTGTGAATGGAAGGGTGTAAATGCTCTTGATTTTTTATATTGTATGTATAATAATGCAAAAATCTTTTTACCTCAAAAGCACGAAGTTTTCATTTCTCTTGCAAATCAACACACACCGTTTCTTAATCGTCTTCCGTTGTTTAAATGGGCTCGAACAATTTCTGATGCACCAAAACCTATGAAGAATAGATTCTCTGACTCAGGTTATGATCTGCACTTGGTTAAGAAAATTAAAGTTCAAGCAGGTGTTCATTACTTTGATACTGGAATACGAGTGCAGCCTGAAAACGGATATTACTTTGATTTGGTTGGTAGAAGTTCTATCTCCAAAACAGGATGGATGGTAGCTAATAATATTGGGATAATTGATGCGAGTTACACAGGTAGTGTGATAGTGGCACTTATAAAAATTGATCCTGATGCTCTTGAAATACAACTACCATGCAAGCTTGTTCAACTCATTCCTAGACAGTTGATTCTTATGGAACAAATTGAGGTTGACTCTTTGGATGATACAGAACGTGGAGATAAAGGTTTTGGTAGTTCTGGAAAGTGATCATTGGTATGAGAGTTTAATAAATTAAAACGGTCATAAAGTAATTTTTATTATTTTCTTTTAAATAATAAATAAAATGTCTAATCCAACTGATAAATTTAAAGTTGATGAAACAGCTCCATTCTTTTCAATTGCCCCTATCGGCTCATATGAAGATGTTAACTCTGGTATAAAAAGCGCGTATCGTTTAAAATCTAAAGATCCTCAAACAAAAAGTGTTATCAAATCATATGGAATTCTAAATAGTAATATAAGTACAGTTCCTATATCAATAACGATTCTAGAGTACAATTCATCAGGTGGGGCCAGTTTTGATTGGTCAGGAGTTACTTGGACACTCGATAACAATTTTCCAAATTTTTCTTATTTTGCTAATGCCGTTCAGCTTGATGGCACTTCCCCCGTTCACAACAATTCTTCCTTAATAAGTGTTGTAATTGGATCTAAAGTTACGAGTATTGGATATGGTGCTTTCGCTGGTTGTGTCGGTCTAACATCTATACTAATTCCAAATACGGTTACGAGTATTGGCATTGGTGCTTTCGAAAATTGTTTTGGTTTAACATTTATAGAAATTTCAAATTCAGTTACAAGTATTGGTGAAAGTGCTTTTGGTCGTTGTCAAAGTCTAACATCTATAAAAATTCCAAATAAGGTTACGAGTATTGGATATGGTGCTTTCTTCGGTTGTGTAGAATTAAGATCTATAATAATTCCAAATACGGTTACGAGTATTGGCACTGGTGCTTTAGAAGGTTGTAGCGGTTTAACATCTGTAACAATTCCAGATTTACTTACAAGTATTGGCAGTACTGTTTTCGCTGGTTGTTTCGGTTTAACATTTATAACAATTCCAAATTTAGTTACGAGTATTGGATATGGTGCTTTCTCTGGTTGTACCGGTTTAACATCTATAATAATTCCAAATTCAGTTGAGAGTATTGGTGAAAGTGCTTTTGGTAGTTGTTCCGGTTTAACATCTATATCAATTCCAGATTCAGTTACGAGTATTGGAGATTATGCTTTCTCTGATTGTACTAGTCTAACATCTGTAACAATTCCAGATTCAGTTACAAGTATTGGCATTAATGCTTTCGCAGCTTGTACCGGTTTAACATCTGTAACAATTCCAGATTCAGTTACGAGTATTAGTGATGCTACTTTCGCTGCTTGTTCAGGACTAACATCTATAACAATTCCAAATTCAGTTACGAGTATTGGCATTAGTGTTTTTTACCGTTGTTTAGTATTAACATCTATAACAATTCCAAATTTAGTTACAAGTATTGGTGAAAGTACTTTCCAAGAGTGTACAGGTCTAACATCTATAACAATTCCAAATTCAGTTACGAGTATTGGTAATCTTGCTTTCAGTGGTTGTATTGGTCTAACATCTTTAACAATTCCAGATACGATTACGAGTATTAGTAGTGATGCTTTCCAAGGTTCTGGATTACAAATTGTATATAGTCTTACTAATAGTTCTTTAGGTATAACATCACCTTCAGTTGTTCCCGACTTTTATGGAGCAACTAATACACCAACTGGTATTACTATTTTACCACCTCCTTGATAGTCTTAATCATGTTTAGTTTTACGGTTTGAGTCAAATTAATCATTTTATTATAATAAAATGATTAAAATTAAATGGAAACTTATAGTGTCATTTTTAAATAAATTATTAGGAAACTTTACTAAAACTGAAAGCCCAAACAGTTCCTTTTTCAAATTCTTTAGTCTCACCCGGATTAATATCAACTATTTTGTAATTATTATTGCACATGATAGCTGTTGCTATTGAGGGATTTTTGTACGCGGTTGCTTTTATACCAGCTGGTAATCTAATTGTCGTAATACCAGACGTCGTAATACCAGACGAACGACTGTCTTTTAAAGCTCTCCATTTTTCATTTTCTGAATATATGTGCCAACATCCTTCGTTTGTATTAAGAAGTTCTTCTATATAGAACCCAACTTGTATGACTTGATTTCGTTCTCCTATTTTTGCACCAATCAATACTACGTCATCAACTTTCATTGTACCTGCAACTAATTCTCCATTATATATCCTAGGAGGTACAGTAGTCGGATATACAGTAGCCTTAGGAGGTACAGTAGTCGGAGATACAGTAGTCTTAGGAGGTGCATCAGTCTTTTTTGGGTTTAAACCAAAATATAATCCGATTAAGATTACAATTAGTAACAAACCTGCTCCTATAAAAACATAAACTTTTGGGGATTTGAGTTAAATTAATCATTTATATTAAATGATTAAAAAAATTTATAAATATATTAAATGCTATACCTGAGCAAAGTATCTAATTCTACATACTTTAATACATTATAATCCGTAGATTCCAAATCAACTAATGGAGCTACGCCATTCTTATATGCTTCTATCCATCTTAATATACACAAACACCATCTATCGCCTTGTTTTAATCCTTGAAATCCATCTCTAGGTGTTATTAAATCATTACCTTTACTATAAGTAAAATTTAGAAAATCTTTTGTTACTATTGCGCACACTATATGAGTACCATGATCATACATATCTACGTTACAATAACCATTTCGAGAATATCCTGTCAGAGGATCTAAACCACAAAGTTTTAATTTTTTACCTAGAACATTTGTCATTTATTATTAGAAAATAATTTATAAACACTTATTATAAATACAAATGAGCAAGATCACACCTATTTCTAGACGACGAGCAGTTTTTATTGGCATTAATTATATACAAAGTTCTTCAAATCGACTAGCTGGTTGCGCCAATGATGTTAAAAAGATGGTTTCATATATGTCTGGTAAAAAGTTTGATAGCGTAGTTTTAAGCGACGACATTGCATCTAAGCCTGAAAAAACTATAAAGTGGCCAACTAGAAAGAATATATTGAATGCTATTGATTGGGCTATTAAAGATATGAAAGCCGGTGATGAGGCGTTTATTCATTATAGTGGACATGGAGGTCTCACAGTTGATTTGTCTGGAGATGAGGTGTCTGGACAAGATAGTTGTATATACCCAATTTCTGAAAATGGAACAATTGAATACATTACTGACGATGAACTACGTGTTTTAGTAGTTGATCGTATTCCAACAGGTGCAAAATGCACCGTTATTTTTGACTGTTGCCATAGCGGAACATGCCTTGATATGCGTTATGGATACAAACCAATATCTGATACGTCAATTATTTTATCTGAAAATTCAAAGTATCCAAAAGGAAAAGGTCTTGTTGTATTTATTAGCGGATGTACAGATGTACAAACAGCTGCAGATACGGTAGACACGAATAATATACCTTCTGGCGCTCTTACAAACGCGATTTTTGAAGTTATAAAAACAGAGAAAAAGATGAAGCGATTTTTGTGGGCTCTTTTAAAAGAATTGTCTTCAAAAGGTTATACTCAGGTGCCTCAATTATCGAGCAGCATTCCTTTTCAACTTTCTGATCCTTTTATTTGAAAATGATTTAATCAAAGTTTTATTTTATTAAATTTAAACATACATTACCTTCAAACAAAATGAAGATTTACACAAAGACTGGTGATTCAGGCGAAACATCTCTTTACGATGGGAGCAGAGCTCCAAAGTGTTCTATAACTTTTGAAGTGTTAGGACAAATAGATGAGTTGAGTGCACGAATTGGACTTTTATGTACCTATTTACCCGATGTAACGTTGATGCGAAAAATTCAGCGTACTCTTCAGGATTTTAATTCTCACATCGCAACCATCGACAAGACAAATAGAAAACTACCAGTACTTGCCGAAGATTTGCCATGTGAGTTAGAAAAGACTATCGATGAAATGGAAAAAGTAAATCCAAAACTAACAAAATTTATTTTACCCGGAGTGACAACCGCAGATGCAATGTCACATTTATGCCGTACTCAAGCGAGAACTGTTGAGAGAGGCTTGATTCGTTTAAGAAACGAAGAGGGAATAGTACTACCAAATATAATTTTTATCTACATGAATCGACTATCAGATTTTTTCTTTGTATTTTCTAGATGGATTTGTCATACTTCTGGAAATCAGGATTTCTTGTTATAATAAATTAATACAAAAGTAAATATTTTAAATATTTACTTTTAATAAATGTCTGTCAATTTTTCTGTTCAAAATACTAATAGTTCGATAGGACCAATAGGTCCTACTGGTCCTTCAGGATTACTTGACATATTATTTCCAAATAATTCTATTGTTATTGGGGTTGATGCAAGTGGTGGCCAAGAAAGTGTTTCAATTGGTAAAAATGCCGGTAAAACTAATCAATCAAACGATTGTGTTGCTATTGGTTTTGAAGCCGGTTATACAGGACAAAATGGAGGTTCTGTTGCAATTGGTCAAAATGCCGGTAAAACTAATCAATCAACCAATTGTGTTGCTATTGGTTTTCAAGCCGGTTATACAGGACAAAATACAGGTTCCGTTGCAATTGGTCAAAATGCCGGTAAAACTAATCAATCAACCGATTGTGTTGCTATTGGTTTTCAAGCCGGTTATACAGGACAAAATGGAGGTTCAGTTGCAATTGGTAAAGAAAGTGGTACATATGACCAAAATGTATCTGCTGTTGCAATTGGTCAAGGTGCGGGTAATAGTTCTCAAAATCAATGTGGAGTTGCAATTGGTCAATATGCTGGTAATAGTTCTCAAAATCAATATGGAGTTGCAATTGGTCAAAGCGCTGGTCAAACATCTCAAGGTTTAAGATCAATTGCTATTGGTCAAAATGCTGGTAAAAACAATCAAGGACAAGATTGTGTAGCTATTGGATCAAATGCAGGGTTAGCTAGTCAACCTACAAATACAAATGTTATTGGTAATTTTACTCAATTTTCAGGAAGTCTTGGATCACCTAATGCCACATATATCAATCCAATTAGGGATAGTGGTAGTCCAACATTACCAATTGGTTTTAAACAATTAGCTTGGAATGCAACAACTAGAGAAATAGTTTTATTTGGACCTCTTGGAACTTAAGATTACACTTTTTCATCATAAAGAAATAACATAATTATATAAATGTTAACTTCATCTTGTATCATTTATTATCCAATGGGTTCGATATGGTCGTCATATGGTCTTATAAAATACAAATATGTTTTTATCAAGAAAATCGAACATCGGGATCTTGATCTTGATCTTGATATTAATAGTAAAATAATAACAGAAGAAGATTATATTTTTATATAAATGACACCAAAGTTATAACTTTGGTTTTTAGACGAGAAATAAAATTTGATTTTAAAGAAGACAAGTTGATCACAGCCAAGCTCAGCAAAAGACTTATTACAAGAAAGAGAAATTCATACATAAATATGTATGAATTAAAATTGAATTTTTAGGAAGATTAATACAGAAATGACTACAAACACAGTGTTCCAACCGGATATCACCTCTTCAGACGATCTAGAAGAAATCAGAACTGCTCTTTGGCAAGCAGACGACTCAGATTATTGGCAAACAGGACAGCTCCTAGAAAAAGGAGCTGCGTTAGGTGATTTTGTATGCAAGTTCAAGTTAGCAACATGGCTAGAGTCTATAGATCCTAAGAAAAGCATAGATATTTTTGAAGAGCTCTTGACTACTCAGGACTTGCGATTTGATGACAAATCATCTATTCATTTTCACTTGGGTAAGTTGTACATATCTCGTTACAATTGGGTAGTTGCATACAAGCACTTTAGTGATGCATATGCTATTGGCGACGCCAAGATTGCTATGGGTATATTAAAGCATCTTGGTCTAGTCGGAATTCCAGATACTGGAAAAGCAGTTCAGTGCTTTGAGGAGGCTGCTCGAAGGTATCACTATTCAGAAAAAGAACTAAGACAAATATGTGATCGTTTTTCTGCCGAGTTCAAGAAGCAACAAGAGCAAGAACAAAAGATCAAGATGCAAGCGGCAGAAATTGAATCTCAAAGAATAAAGATTGAACAACTTGAACGTCAACTGCGTCGTAATGATGTGTAACTAGATACTACATTTTACAAAACAATGACTTATGTAACTAACAGCTTTGGTGTATGCAAAGGTGATAGACGACAACGACACCCACAAGGTGTCGTTTCTTACACAGATCACAGACAACCGACCGACCATACCCACGAGCCAAAAAAAATTTGATTTTTGAGACCAACTCCTCAGAGAGAAAGCAGAAACAATGAAGTCATTCAATCATCCCGCTATCGCCAAGTTCGTAGCCAAGTTCCTCTCTGACAATGGGTCGGAGGAGCTGGAGGAAAAACATTTTTCGTTTTCTCTAAATAATTTGAAAAATTCGTAGAAAATTTCCTTTGGATTATCTTTTTTTATTTTGCTCCTCCTCCTCCGAACTTTTTGAATTTTAGTTCTAAAGAAAGTTTTTTTGTTTAATATCAAAATTAAGAGGTAAAAATAAAAGAATTTGGTATCTTTTATTTTATAAACTTGATATAGTATAGTTTAATTTTCAAAATCACATCCAGACATTTCAATTAAATTAATACATAGGGTGCGTTACGTTATTTATAGTATACATAAACATATTATATATAGAATTTAATCTATTTAATTGTTCATTTAAATATGTAGTATCTCTTTCATTATGAGATGTATATCCAAAATTAATTATTTCATTTTCTTTGGCTAGTTTTTCATACATTTCTTCAAAAATATTTTCACATAGATGTTTTAAATCAGAATGTACGTTTCTATCTCTTAATATATAAATCAATGACTCTAAATCTGACATATACGTTAGTATGGTTAATCTATTGATAGGTTGTTCATTATCTTGTAATATCATTCTTCTTAATGAACTCAATACATCCATATTGTATTCATTAAAATTATTACTTATTAATGCTAAATTTTCACCTAAATTTTCACGATCTTCTTGTTGAGATCCTAAAATAGCTTGAAGTTCGGCTTGAATACGTTCTTGAGTACGTTCATTACGAGCTTGACGCTCAGCTTCTATATGAAAAACTTCATCTGCTACTACGTCATATTGTTGACGACTTTCTTCTTCTTCCGGATAAGGAAAATCCCATTGACTATGTCCTGTTAACATATTACTGTAGTAGATTCTACCGGTATGGTTAAAATTACGAGTCCAATTTGGTGGAAGTGGAAGTGGTCTAGTATCATCTGGATGTTCTACATTTAGGAAATTAAAAATGTTATAAAACCAATTTGCTATATGTGATTCGGTTCTAGTGTCATCTTGTTGTTCTACATTTCTGAAATTAAACATTTTATAAAACTAATAATATTAAAATTATTAAATAATTTTAATATTGTATATTTTGCTCCTTCTCCGTAAAAACATTTTTTCAATATGTATATTACAATGTCATCAGGAAGAGTTTTCTTTAGAACTTTTTTTGCCTCTTCATACATCAATATTTTTGACCGTTTTTTTAAATCTAGAAAAATCTAAACTTAAGGACAGCGTAACCTACTATTCTTGATAAAAATATTTCTTGATCCTGTAGCATCTCTATCTATCACTAAACCACACTCATCACAACTATAAACTTCAAGTTTTGTTCTTTTTATGTTCCCACACCTACCGCATGTACAAGAAGTGTAACTTTCGTCAACTATAATGAGTTTCTTATTGTACATAGAGCATTTATATTTTAGTTTCTCTTTGAAACTGTGAAATGAGAACATTATCAACAATCTTTTAGTTATACGAGCTAACTTTTTTCCTTTTACCATTTGGCTTACTCTGAAATCAGGTAACAAGATTACATCATAGTTTTCTACTAAAAAAGAAATAGTCTTCCAGTGTAATTCAGCCACTAGATTCTTTACTTTCCTCCAAGCAACACAACAAAGACTGAGTAAGTGACAAGTTGTGTGCACAGGTAACAAGACTCAACGACAACGACACCCACAAGGTGTCGTTTCTTACACAGATCACAGACAACCGACCGACCATACCCACGAGCCAAAAAAAATTTGATTTTTGAGAGAAATCAGAAACAATGAAGTCATTTACAATGGCTCACTTCGTCAAGGCAGATCAACTTCCAGAGGAACCACCGACTTGGCTGGACCTTGTTCCGTCGGTCGTCTATGACAAATTAATCTCACCACATCTAACCATTTTGAACGAGACGTGCGTACAGCTTGCCAAAAGTCGATATGCTCAACCTAGCATCCTGCCGCTATGGGACTGCTTTCCTGCCAACATCACCGAGAAAGAAACGGACGTTGCCAAGTGCGACGTCGACAAGTCTGAAGACGACTCGTGGAATAAGTACGATCCAGACTTCTCGGCGCAATGGGAAGAGCAACACTCTGATGGCGAGGACGACAGGTTTGACGACAACGTCTTGTGAGAGTGTGCAAAGTCAAAAAGCGTAGGTAGTGAATGTGTTCTATGAAATTTATTTCTGAAGGTGTCCATGTTGCTTTTCCATCTTTGTTATTGTGATGAAAACACATAGTGCCTAATTATTTTCCAGCCAAAATTGATAAACATTATCGAATAAGCTTATATAACTAGTAGTTGACATAAGTAATTTTGATGTTTGTAGGTAACTTGAAAAACGACACCAATAAGGTGTCGTTTTTTCTCAAATTCTTAATTTATTATAAAAAAAATAATATTTTAATCTTACAAATGAGTGGTGTTGAAAAAATAACTCTTATTACAAATAAAATAACACATGTAGAACCAGAAAGTATTAGAATTGATGGTTTTAAGGATATGTTTAAAGATGTATCTTTTGACGCTGAAGGTAAAAACGTACTTGTATGTTCAATTACAAGTGGTTTAGCATTAATACCAACTCAAATTGCAAAAAAAATTATAACTAGTGAGTTATGGAATGATGATGGTGGTGTTGATACAGCTAAAATTTTTAGGATTATTAATGATGAATTTTCTTATATAACAACAAATGAATTGGAAGAAATATTAGAAGAGACTCCTTTTAAACCTGTAAATTTTTTTAAGGGTGTTTGTCCAGATTCGGGAGTTTGTTTAGCTTTTGGAAGAGAAAGTAAAAAGATTACTAAATTTTTTGATTTTTCTAGCTTTGACAACGTAACTGATAAAGATTTAAAACTTATTTCTAGTAACGGTTCTAATGCGTTTATTCGAATAGTTAATTTTGAAAAAGACGGCTATAAAGCCAAAACAGTATTAAAAACTACACTATCTAAAACAGCTAGTAATCTTTTTTACGAATATTTAGTTGGACAATATATTAACAAACAATGTTTGCGTTTTCCTTGTTTTATTGAAACATATGATTTGTTTATACATTCTCCTTTAGTACAAAAACAGTTAATTTCAAGTCAAGATATTCCATCAAAAATTGTAAACGACTTTAAAAGAGGTATTAGGTCATTAATGTCATTACCACCACCATTTAAAGATCTAAGTTGTAGAGAGCCTCCATGTGTTAAAGCTCATGAACTTTTTAGTTTAGCGTGTAAATATTCTGAAAATTTATCTATTATGATACAACATATTGATGGTGTATCATTAGATAAAATGTTATTAAACAAATTGTTTGTAGAATATGATTTATTTAATGTCTTGTATCAAATTTACATGCCTCTTTCTACGTTAGCAGATGAATTCACACATTATGATTTACATATAGAAAATGTAATGATATATGAACCTGTAAAAGGATATTATTTTGATTACGAATATAAACTAAAAGACGATACTGTTGTTAAATTTAAATCTCGTTATATTGCTAAAATAATAGATTACGGGCGTGCTTTTTTTCATGATTCAACAAACACAGGTATTGATGGATCATCAGAGAAAATAAACGAAATTTTATGTAATTCAATTTCTTGTATGCATTCTTCTACAAAAACATTTTGTGGTGAAGAGTATGGTTTTCCTTTTAATCCTGACGAATTGCATTTTAAAACAGGTAAACGTAATATAAGCCACGATTTGCTACTAATATACAGAATAAAAGTTTTTTTACAGTACCACAACCAGTCAGCAATATCTGATACTATGTTAACCTTCTTTCAAAAATTAGAATATGGAAAAGAAAAATCAATAGAAGAAAAAAACAAGTCAATACCAAAGGACTTCGATCACGATATTGAATACAGCACTGAAGAAAGATATGAACAAGATCCGGAAAAAAGGTCTATATTTAATGTAAAAGATGCTCATAGACAATTAAAAGATATGGTAACAGAAAGAGAAATGAATGTTCTTTTTAGTCTCGGTACTTTAATAATTCACGAATCAGGACTAACTATGCAATTTATACCAAATTTTAACCCAAAACTTATAACTCTTATTATTGAAAATAAACTAACATATGTAGAACCAAAAAGTATTAGAATTGATGGGTTTAAAAATATGTTTACAGATGTACCTCTTGAGGACGAATGTATAGTTATATGTTCAATTACAAATGTTTTAATTAGAAATATGTGGGAGGGTCCAGCTCGTGGCTCAACTGGGATAGCATTAATACCAAACGAAATTGCCAAAAAAATTATAAATAGTCACTTATGGAATGATGACGGCGGCGGTGTTGATCCAGATAAAAATTTTAAGATTATTAATGATGATGAATTTTCTTATATAACAAGAAATGAATTGGCAGAAGTATTAGAAGAGACTCCTTTTAAACATGTAAATTTTTTTAAGGGTATTTGTCCAGATTCTGGAGTTTGTTTAGCTTTTGGAAGAGAAAGTAAAAAAATTACTAGTTTTTTTGATTTTGCTACTTTCACTTATTTAACTGAGTTAAAACAAATTGGTGAAAAGAGTAAAAATGGATTTATATTTAAACTTGATTTTAACAAAGATGATTATAAAGCGTCAACTGTTTTAAAATCTACACTAGAAAAAGAAGCTGATAATCTTTTGTATGAATATCTAGTTGGAAAATATATTAATAAACAATCTTTACGTTTTCCTTGTTTTGTTGAAACATACGAATGGTTTCTGTATCCAGATATTACGTTATATAATAAATTTAAAAGCGAGGATAAAATTGAAAAAGATGATTTAAAAAAGTTTACATTAGGTAAACAACTGTTATCAGACCGGACTGATATAAAATCTTTATTTGGTTTTATTTGTGAAAATTCAATAAGAATAGCGATTATGACACAATATATTAATGGTCAATCTTTATATACAAATTTGAGTGATACTACGTTTAATACATATTTTATACTAAATCATCTAATTTTTGTATTGTTCCAACTTTATATGCCTCTTGCTACGTTATCAAATGAATTTACGCATTATGATTTACATATGGACAATGTATTAATATACGAACCTGTAAAAGGAAAATACATAGATTATGAATATAGACTATCTGATAAAGTTGTTAAATTTAAATCTCCATATATTGTTAAAATAATAGATTATGGTCGTTCTTTTTTTCATGATTCAACAAACACAGGTATTACTGGATCATCAGAGAAAATTAATCAAACATTTATGGAAGTTGAAGAAAAGTGCGATGAATTAAAAACACTTACTGAGAACTTTGAATTTATACCAGCACACAAAAGTGTGCATTCAGATCTACGAATATTAGAAAACTTATCTTTAATACATAATCTAAGTTCATTTACAGAATTGTTTGCTTTTTGTAAAAGAATAAAACCTTCAAGATACTATGCCTATACTACAAAAACGGCTTTTGTAGAATTAACTAATATATTGAAAGACAGACAACGAAACAGAAAAGAATATAATGATAAATTATACGCTACAATGGTAAGTCTTGGTACTTTAAAAATTTATGAAATAGACAAAAAAATGAAATTTATACCCAATACAAATATATAATTATTGACACAATTTTAACCTATGAAAAAGCGAGACATTTGTCTCTCGGTTCATATTATTCCTGATAATTTTGGTGTTGTAATTTGAGAAATAAAATTGGATTCTTAGGCGTATGCAATAAATAAAAAAAAAGAATGAAATCATTTAATGAGTGTGCTATTACTAAATTTGTTGCAAATTTTATTGTTAAACACAGTACAAAAGAGTTGTTATGCAAATGGAACGATCAAGAGAACATTAAAGCGTTCAACGCAATTGTAAAGATTAATCAGCGAGCGTCACCAAAGAAAGGAAAGTCTGCCTACAACTTTTTTTGCCTTGAAATGCGTCCTCAGTTGAAAAAGGAGCTAGGTAAAGAAGGCAAGTTGATCACAGCAGAGCTCAGCAAAAGGTGGAAGATTGTCAAGGAGAATAAAGATTTATTGGATAAGTACACACAAATGACTGAAAAAGATTGTTACAAGAAAGAGAAAACGTCTTGTGAGAGTGTGCAAAGCCAAAAAGTGTCAGTAGTGAATGCAAAATGCATTACTGACGAGTACAAGAATATGACTAGTTGTGAAGTCAAAGAAAAAATACTTAAACGTTTTAATGAAAACGTAAGAGGTCAAAAACCAGAAAATTTAAAAGCAACGCATAATGGTGCTGAAGGTCACTGGCTCGAAGATCGTATGGGTGTAAAACATAATTCTAGTAAAGAACCTGATATTTTTGGTTATGAAATGAAAAAGGGTTCACTTAAAATCACACTTATTGATAAAGTGGCATCAAAATATTTATATCAACATCCTACTAAAAAATGTATTGAAAACAATAATGTTATTGACAAAGCGGATATTTGGTCTACAGATATATCTCGACAAGAGTTTATTCGTTTTTTTGGAACAAATACAGATAAAAAAGCTTATTCATGGTCTGGAAAATGTTTTCCAAAGTATGGATTATATAACAGTTGTGGACAGATAATAAAAGTTGTCAATAATAATATTTGTATATATTATTCTTATTCAAAAGATGAGAGAAAAGATGTTGATACGCCCGAATTTTTAAAGTGTGACAATATACTGATTGCGATATGGTTGGAAGAGGATTTAAAACCACATATTAACAAAAAATTTAACGATAAAGGATTTTTTATCTGTTATAAAACAGATTCTGTTTATGATAAAATATCTTTTGGTAAACCATTTGACTTTGACCATGTTATTGAAAATATTAAAAACGGAAATATTATTATAGATTCTGGTGCAACAGAACACGGGATTAGATTTCGTTCTACTTTTAGAGGTAACCCAAAAAAATTTTGGAGGCCACTTATATTTGAAGAATTTTAGATAAAAGACTAACTATTAGAGATTTACATAATTTTGAATATAAATTATACTTATATAAGTATAATTTATTTTTTGCCTTGCTCAAGCAGATCTATGATATGCTTTCCTATGTGAAAAGCAAACTTACACGCAACCGCGTTACCAATCTGCATTATTACATCTTTCTTGCTTCCATCCAAAATATATTCATCTGGAAAACTTTGTATTCGTTTAAGTTCAAGTATTGTCAATCTTCTAACTTCGGTTTCACTATATTTTACTAAAGCGTCATAACCATCTTTCCAGTATCTTGCAGGAATAGTATACGACGGCTTTTCTGGATCCAGATACTGAGCTCCAAAACCAGCACCCTTTGCTTTTGAATTTGCTTTTTTATTAGCTATGCCATTAAGAGCTTTTTCAGATAAAAAATAAGAAGGTTCTATTTGATCGCGTGGTAGCAAAATAGTTTTAACAGGTGGGCGTTTTGATCCAGATGTTGTAGGTTTTGGTTCAGTTGGAATTATGTTTAAGTCTTTTCGGATACCAATGATGATAACTCTTCGTCTATTTTGAGGAACACCAAAATCACTTGCGTATAATTTGCAAATTATAGTATTGTAATTTCTGTTAAGTTGTTCCATAATAATATCTATCACGTTTTTACCACTTGCCGTTTTCTTTGATAACATACCCATTACATTTTCCATAATAAATACAGATGGATTAAAGAAGTTCAGATATTTTACATATTCCATAAATAATGAATCACGCGGATCGTTAGAATCACGTTTTCCTGCTATACTAAAGCTTTGACAACTTGGTCCTCCTACTATCAAATCAATAGGTACATTATTTTTGTTATATAGTTCATTGAACTTTTCAGGTGGAAACTTTGTTAAGTCTTGACATATTGCTAAATGATTGTGATTTTTTCTATAATTTTCAATTGCTTTGTCCCAAAAATCAATACCTGCCATAATATTAATACCTGCCTTTTCTAGACCTTCAGTCATACCACCACAACCACAAAAAAGATCTATTGCATTTAACTTATCTTCTACCGACTTAACATACGTCTGAATGGTTTCTTCTGATTTAATTGTTATGATATTTTTCTCTTTTAATTTTTTTTCGGAAATACAAGGGGTTGTTCTTAACAAATGTCTAGCATACATTTTTTCACTAAATTCTTTATCGCATTTTTCACACTTGAAAGACATACTTTCCTTTTTCATTCTATATTTATTTCGATTATAATTCATTTTTAAAATAAGATAAATGATTAGTCTTTATCTAAAATTGAACTGTGTTTTTTCAACAAACCAAGACCATCTTCAAAATTAGGTATTTCAACTTGTATTTTTGACATACTAGCAACATTACTTTGGATTGGTATCTGAACACGGCATCTTGCATACATTATTAGAAGTATAGCAATTGGTATCAACAAAATTCCGTATAAAAGAGATTTCTTTGGTTTTTTCACACTACACATTTGTTTCTTTTTATCTAATGCATTTTTAGCGTTTTTACATTCTTCTTCTCTGTTTTCGTTGTTATTCAACGGGCTACAAGCTATATTAACCAACATCTCCTCATTATTATTATAACAACTCATTTTTAGCGTTGGTTTAAACGAATAGTAAACGCATACACAAGCAATTATTATTAAAAATATAGCAAAAATCCAAGCACCAATCAATTGTTCGTACGATCTTATAACATTTTCTGTCATACAATCAGTCATCTTTATATAGAAAGTTGAAAATATTATTTTGTAAAGTTTTATCAACATTAATAAAATTTTGTATCAAACGGTTTAAAAAGAATGATTAAGTAAAGAAAAATGACAACAAAGAAAGTTATAACTTTGTCGTCTGTAAAACAATTAATAGACTTGAATGGATCTTCAACTAATGTTGATATTACTTTTACTGCAAAGAGTTTAGACAATTCCGATTTTTACGCTTTGGTAGTAGATCAGAAAACACTTGATAGCAATGTACCTCTTGAATTTAAACTTGCCAAGGGTTCAATATCTGCAAATATAATTTCAGATAACAATGTTTATCAAAACCATTTTTTATGTCTAAAGAGCGACAAACCGTGTCAAGTAGAAGTTGTAATTGACAAGAAAGAAATACAGTCTGCTATTCCACCACCTAAGCCCAAGCCAGTTGGTATATACCAACAGATGGAGCATTTTGCACCTCACCAAACTAACCAACCTAACCAACCTAACCAACCTAACCAACCTAACCAACCTAACCAACCTAACCAACCTCACCAAAATAAAAAAAATAAAAGTACCAATTTGGTTCTTATTTTTGTAGGGTGTGCAATAGCAATTGTAGGTAGTATTGCTTATTATTACTTTGTTTACAATAAAAAGAAAGAAAAAATGACTATTTCGCAGGTAGTACCTGTAGAACATGTACCAATTGCAACAACTCCACTAGAAATAGAAACTAGTAATAGTTTTGCTAAACGTCTTTCGAGCCTTCTAGAAGAGGCTTAAAAAGAAAATGAAAAGTTATAAAAATGTCACTTCAACAGCTAGTATCAAATGGAATCGCTTTGATGGAAGGAAATCAGCCTACTAATGTTTCTGGAGCTCTAAGTGAATTTCTTCAATCACAGGGTGTAAATCTTAATGATATTTGGCAACCTGCCGTAGATATAGTTGAAAATAGCACTAACGTGTGTGTATATATTAATATACCAGGTGTCAAGAATGATACTATTGATGTTGATTTTTTCAATAATCGAATTATAGTTACCGGAGAAAGAAAAAGACCTTTCGCTGAAAGAATGTCTATTGTGAAGAATGAGATAATCTATGGAAGATTTGAAAGACAAATAATTATTCCTATTAGCGTTACGAACAGAGAAAATGTAAAGATATCTTCTAAGTGCGGAGTTCTTGTTATAACAATTGATAAGACTGCTGAGGAAAGAAATCGTTTCTCTCTAAGAGTACCAGCAACAAGAGTTGCAGATCCAGAATGACATCCAAAGTACTTTACCTTTCTGAAATGCAATAATGTATAATTTAAAATTTATATAATAATTATATAAATTAAGACAAAAAACTAAATTTATATTCTTGACAGACCATAAATGGTGTCTTTAGGTCCAAATTCACAACACTGTAATCTTACGCATATGTTTGATTTTTTTGAAAGAAGTAAAACTTCTAAAACTCTAGATCCAGACTCTTTAATGGGAATAATCAATAATACTGATGATTTCTCTTTTTTTAAGTATATAGTAGAAAACGCAATGATGTGTAATACTTTAAATTCGTCTGAATCTAATTTTACATTATTTGTCCCACATAATGGAGCTTTTTCAGAGAAGGATTTACAGTATATGGATATTAGTCTTGCGAGGCACATAGTTAGAACATCAACTCTTGATAAAAGAATTACATCAGAATTATTAGAAGATAGCGGCGCGTCTTACTTTACAACAAAAGACCCTCCAAATAGGTTATTTGTAAGAAATTTTAATGGCGAGACTTTTATCAATGATCACGCAAAGATTGTTTACAAAGATATTATCGCATCCAATGGAATAATACACATTGTTGACAAACTAATAATACCAGAATATATAGGTTAAACAAGAAGAGTACGTGTAAATAAAAATTGATTTTTTGAATAAACATCTGAAAAAATATTTAGATCAAACATGACAACAGACACTTCAAAGTTCGGACTCGAGCAAGAGTCTAAGAATATTTCCAAAAAGACCCCAACCAAAATTCTGTTGGGGCACCGAAGTTATCAAGAAGATCTTCATGAAAAAGAAGCGTACTACGATGTTCCTCTTGACAAAGAAAAAGGTGTCAACTCTTTTGTCAAGACCAGAATGTGCACCACTGTCGACAAAAATGAAAAATGTCGACACGGTGAGAATTGTCGTTTTGCCCACTCGCTTGACGAACTCAAGATCTCAAACTGTTTGTTTGAGCAAAGATGTCTTTTTGTACGAATGTCAAACGGCCAGTTGATCAACTACGGGGAAAAGGTTTGTTCTCACAAGCACCCACACGAAACAAAAGATACCTTTTTTACTCGTACTGGTCTTGATCGTTACAAGCAATCTCCAAAGTCTGTTGATCAAGTTGCTCAACCGCAAGTCGAGCTTGAGCATCAACACTCATTTGTACAACAGCAAGTTGAGCCGCGACACTCATTTTGGCAACCGCAATTTGTTCAACCTCCTCCACTTACTTTTTTTCAACCTGTGTTTTGGCAACCACCTCCACCTCCACCTCCACCTCCACCTCCACCTCCACCTCCACCTCCACCTCCACCTCCACCTCCACCTCCACCTCCACCTCCTTTTCCTAAACCGC
>Ga0304730_1000120_pt1 | contig 77017 bp, 76 predicted proteins | sample M_130628_MF_Meta_FD_190474 | JGI IMG/M metagenome (GOLD analysis project Ga0304730, IMG submission 190474) | Freshwater microbial communities from Lake Montjoie, Canada to study carbon cycling - M_130628_MF_MetaG (v2) (version 2) | ecosystem: Environmental > Aquatic > Freshwater > Lake | place... | reverse complement strand
CTAAAGTCATTAAAAGTTTTTAAAATATTTGTTTCTAAGTTTCCTATTTCGGTTTTTACCATATTATCATCACCAGTTACTTTTCCTTTTATAATTCCCTCAACTGGTTTTGTTAAGTCTCCCATTGCTGTTCTCATATCTTCGGTTGATCCAAAAATATTATCTGAAGCTTTTGCAATTTCTAATTTACTGTCGGCAACTAAACCATAAAATTTACTTAGGGTTGGTGTTGTTGCTTTTGCAAATTTTGTGGCTACCTCTCCAGTTGACAATAAATTTTTAATTTGAGTTGTAACGTCTAATTGATTGAACGCTAACTCCTCAATGGTTTTTGAAGAATCTTCATTTGCCTTTTTTAAATTTTCAATATCTTCGGGTGTTAACTCTTCTACCTTTTTTTCTGTTGTTATTCCGGTTTCTTTATCTCTAACTTGGATTGTTGCAACCCCATCTTTCATTTGTGCCATTGTGGCAATCATTTCTTTAGTTTCGTCGTCATCAATACCTAAAGATGGCATTTTAATTTGTTTAAGTTTCATTTCAAAGTCGGAACTTTTAAGTGCCATTTTTGAAAATTCTTCTGCTGTCATTCCAACAGCCTCTGCGACTTCTTTCATTCTTCTTTTAGCACCAGGAAGAATTTCCGTCTGTCCTGTTTTTTCATTAAAACGTGTAAATTCTTTACCAAGATTTACCATTTCTTTTTGAAATTGTTCAGGGTCGTTTTGAGACATATCCATTGCCCTTAAAGGGTCTAATAAGCCACTTGATGTCACACCTAATCGTTGTAGTGCTGCTGACATATCAATTGCTCCTTCTGGATTCATAACTTTTTCTGTTTGAGCAAATACCTTCGCCATATTAATTCCAAGTCTTTCTGCTTGTGCCGCCATTTTGGCCAATCCTTTAACTCCGTTTTCAAAATTAAAAAGATTCATTTTTTCTAAATTGGTCATTACCTTACCTGAAACCTCATTAACAGAAACTCCGGCCGATCTCGCAACCTCAGTAACAGTTTTCATTTGTTCCCCAACATCATAAACGGAAATTCCAACATCTCTAAAGTTAGATGCTAACGTACCAACGTCTTGACCAGTAAGTTTTGCTGCTGCACTTAACTCAATAATGGCCTCTTTACTAACACTGGCGGCTCCTCCAAGACCTTGCATAATTTTTATTAAGTTGTTGGAGATATCGGCGTCTTGAAGACCTAATTTGGCTAATTCAGGGGCTGCGTTAGCAATAGTAGTTTTAAACTCGTCAACTCTTTCTTTAGATAAACCAAAGGCAGATTGGACACTGTTTGCATATTCTTCTAAATCAGCAAAAATAGTGCTATCTAATGGATTAATTGAATTAAGTAATCCCTCAAATTGAGCTCCAATTTTTTCCTTTAGAGCTCCAAGATTTAAAGTATATGCGTTTTTATCAAAATCGGCAAGTGTTCCTCCTACCGCATCATCCATTAACGAACTATTTCCAGTATTATTACCAAAAAAAAATCCCATATATTAGTTTAATTAATAAATACTTTTATTGTGTTTTTTTATTATCCTCAACATATTTATTAATCAAATATTTTCTCACATAAGTTGGCATATTAATAAACTCAGAATATTGGGTTCTAAAGATTCTTGAAAAATAATAAAATTCGTCAATTATTATTGTCTTATACTGATATGAAAGGCCGAAAAAATTCCACCCCAAAAGTAATGTCGATCATTACTTTTTCTCCAGACGGGGCGATAATTTCTTTTGATAAGTCTAATCTTGGTTCATTTTCGGCAATAAATCTTCTAATATATTTAGAATCGGCAATTGGCATTTGTTGAATAAATGTTGCGATATGTCCCTTGTCTGTATTACCATCAAGAGATACAATAATTAAAGATAATTTTGTTGTTATCGATGGTGCTGTTCTATCAGTAGGATATGATTTTAAAATTCTTTCTATTTCAATTTTGTCAGAGATATTTAAAATCTTTAATTTAACTTGTTTTTTAGACACAGGAAGAGTTGTTTCAAACAAACCTTCCTCATTTGGTGTATTTTTTGTTTTTTTAATATTTAATTCGTCCAACAAAATTGTTGATGTGAATTTTTTATCTGTATTTGGATCATTTACTGTTATTGGGTATTCGGGACCAAAGGACGTGTTTCTTAAAAATAAAAGTATTGCTTCAACGTCTCCGTCAACTAATTCTTCAGGTCTTAAATCTTTTTCATAAATTTTATTCCTAAGCAAAGGAAGAACTATACTTTCTTGAATACTTTTTTTAAAGTCCGCTTCGGCAATTATGTTTTCATCAAACGCAGTTAAATAACCAACTTTAATGGTTTTCTTTTTAGATTTATAAAAGATCCCTCCAGAAGGTAGTGTTATAACATCGTGTGGTAAATTGAAATCGGCTTGTCCTGCCGCGTAAACATCTTGTTCCATATTTTTTTTAATTTAAACATAATTAACATATGTTTTTTTGTAAAGATTAAAACAATTACATAACGTTTACAAAAAAAAATTCCTATACATAAAAACATATAGGAATTAATAATATTGTTTATTAAAAAATTAATATACTAATATGCAACGATCCATTCTCATAGAACTCGTTACTTTAGCTAAACCATCACTAGTGTATGTTAATTGTCCACCATCATATTTTGTTAAAAAAGCTCCTTCTAAAATCCATTTTTCAACAACAACTCCGGTTGGGTCTAACATCTCAAGGTCAACATTTTTTTTGTAACCAGCAGCATATCCCATTCTTCCTGTTACAGATTCAGCACATAAACGAATCCACTCCATTAATGCCTGTGATGCTGATGGTCCAATAGGGTCTCTAAATGTTACCGCCAATTCTCCCCAAGTAAACTTACCGGCCACGTATGTAGATGTATTTAAAAATGGAATTTCAGTTGCCGCAATAGTAAGAGAAGGTCTTGCTGTAGACTCTACATACCACTCATTTATACCAAGTGACGAAGGAAATCTTAAGATCCATCGGTTTTCCCTTTTCGGTTCGTAGGGTATCGGCATTTTCATTAGTAAATCAGCCATAATTTGTTTTTTTATTTTTTTGTTTATTTTTTATTATAAATACATGCAATAATTTTTTTTTCTATTTACTTCCACTTTTTTTTAAAATATCTTATTACTAGATCCAGTTATTAATTATTATTCATATTCTTCTTTTCCTTTTTTAGATGTAGCATAAATCTTTAATTCATCTTTATTTGGAAAATTTTTTCTCATTGTATTCACATTTCTTATGTCGTCATCTGAAAAACCAATAAAAGGGTTAAAATAATTACTTATTTTATTCTTCATAAAAGCTTTCTCTTGTAGTTGTTGGGACATTTGTTTAACATATGTCATAAATTCTTTCATATATTTAACTTTTAATTTTTCTGGATTCGCAGCTGATCCCTCACCAAAAGTTACAGGATAATATTTACACATATCCAAATATGTTTTTATTAGTTCATCATTGGATAAATCATCCTCATCTGATAATTCTCTATATTTTTTAAGATTTTTAACTAACTCACTTGAAGATATTCCGTTTTTGTTTTGTTTTATTAAATTATAAATGGAATTTCTTATCACCGATGGGGTGTGTCCCCTTGCAGTAACGATTGCAAAAATTGACCCGTTATTAACCGCCTCAACAAAATCAGACCAAGCAGGACCTGTTTCAGCCGTCATAGAATCTTTCATAAATAACTTATCTCCAGGAACTCTGAAGTTCTTAAAAGAATTCTCATCAAAGTCAACTATAGTATGTCCTTCATATTTAAAAGGTTTTTCACCAATCTTAGTTCTATATTCTGCAAAATCTTCGGTAGACATACCAACAGAATTTCCCTTATCATCCTTTAAATATATTTTGGTTGGCATATACATTAGATTGTCATCCCAGTCAAAAGCATAATACTTCATAGTAGGGGTCATCTGATCGTGAATAATCTCACTAATGATTTCTCTTACCGTATTTTTATAATTCATAATAATAAATAGTTTGTTTAACAAAAAAGGGGAACTTTCGATACCCCTTTCTTTTGTGTTTGTATTTTAAACCGATTTATATATTCTCAAACGATGCTCCGGTTGGAGTAATGTAGAAGGTTATATCTATAAATTCTAAAGCTCTAGTTGGCTTAATGTAAATCTTACCGGTCATTTGGTTTCTATCTAAATCTTCAGGATCACTAGAAACTGTTACTCTAAAGTCATAAAGACCTCTGTCTCTTCTAATCGCATCTAAGATTGGATTCACCGCATTTAAGAAGTCTTGTCTTACTTGTGCATCGTTTTGTTCAAACAATAACCTCACGGATACCGCTGAAATCAATTTACGAGCTTGTAATAACAATCTTCTAACGTTAATTCTGTCAAGAGCAGACTCTCTAACTTGTAGAGTTTTATTACCCCAAATTACGGTTCCTACATCTGAGAAGGTTGCAATTGGGTTAATTCTTCCGTTATAAAGAATGTCTCTATCTTCTTGAGTTAACTTCTTACGTGCTTTAATACAATTTACTATACCACGAGTGTAACCTGCCGCTGCGAACCAAGGGAATGCAATGTTGTCAGTTAATGCCAAGTTTTTTGTAACTTCAGCTGTTGGTGGAATATAAATTTGTGTGTTGTTTACGCTGTCTCTTGTCAATACCCACGGATAGTAAGTTGCAGTATAGTTAGAGTCAATTCCTGTGTTATCTAAATTATCTACCGCCTCAGTTGGATAAATTAATCCATCCCCACCAGTAGTTGTTGGTAAGTAAAGATCGTAGTCAGGTGTTGTTGTAATATACAAAGAGTCAGCTCTATTGAATTCAATCATCTGAACAGCATCTTCAACCAAATTACTGTTATTAACATAATCAATACCAGGTGTTACAAATACATTAATATTAGTTGATTCTGGATTAGCAAATGTTTGTTGACCCAACAAGTATGCGTAGTAGTCGGTATTTGCAAAATTTTGAGTTCCATCTCCAAGAGAAATTTCTTTAAATGCTCCCCATCCTGATGCATTAGGATATCTTGATGTTGGACACGCTCCCCTTAAAAATCCAGCTCTACCAATTTGGAATCTATCTTCGTTAGTTCTATATTCCCTATAGATGTCCCATCCGTCAAAACCACCTTGAAATAAGAATGTGAATTTACGAGCGAATAATCTATAATAAGCGTTTGTTGGTAATTCAGGATCTGTTATAAATGGTGAGTTACCACAAATAAATCTTGTGTCGCCACTTGTTGAAAACTCGGGTCCTATTGTAAGTGAGTTAGCATTTACGTCCATGTGGAAACCAGCCGATCTGTAATTAAAAGGTAATCCCTCAATATCACAAGAGTTAATAGGGTTTCTTTTACCATAATATTCAAAGAATGCAGGATCCCAACCATAAGAATTAGAAATACCTAAGTAAGTTCTTCTAACGTTATCACCTGAACTAACCAAAGCATCGTCGTTTCCTGAAGATAAACCAAATGGAGGATTATAAATAACTTCACCAGGGAAATCATACTTACCTTTAATTATCGGGAATGGTGACTGTGCTCCTGCGTAGTTTCTAAAATTAAACCCGTTAAATCCACAAGGAAGAGCATCAATTGGTGCGTCTTCAGACATTTCAACCATAACATATTTTGAATTTAGTGCGTATTCGCCATCTAAAGTACCAACCTTATTTGCAACATAGTTATTTTGTCCTGGATCCATTGCACAGTTTGTAAACTTTTCTAAAACAACAGGATTCGCATCAGTGTCAAAATAATCACGAATTAATATATCAAATGTTAAATTATTAAATGTTTGATTAGTAATTGAAACTTTAATAAGAGTGTTTGCCGCATCACCATCGGATATAGTGTAAAATCTAAATAAGTCATAAACTTTATTACCTCTTAATTCAGAAACAACAAATGGCGAATATGGTGTTTGCCATTTATCCAAATACCAACCAATTGAGTTAGGATCACCACTTTGAGCAGAATCAAGAGCAATTAAATTAGGATTTAAACCTTTTATATATCCTTTTCTCCACGCAAAGTTTAACCATGATTGGAAATTTTCTTCAGCAAAAACTGGAACCTCAATTCTTGGTTTTTGAAAATTAGTTACACCAAAAACTTTACTCCAATATTCCGGATCATTTTGAGTGAAAGAAGTTTCAAAGAAATAAAGTGTTCCGAATTTGTCAACAACATTCACACCAAAAGTTGCGTATGGATTCTTAAGAACGTTAGAGTATTGACCTGTCATATTTAAAGTAACCTCTGAAGTTCCTGTTACAGAATAAGCCGGATTTTCTGATGTTGAATATGTTGCAATACCTCTTGATCTTAGTGTACCAACAACAATGTTGTCGTAATTTGAGAATGAGGTACCGGTATAATAATAAAGTTTTAATATTAAATTACCTGTATAACAGTTTAATGGTAAAGTCGTTGTTGTAGTGGTTGATGTTGTTGGAACAGGGGTTACACAAGGACTAGTTGTTGTAGTTGTAGTTGTTGGTAAAATTGTGGTCGTTGTAGTTACCGGATTTAATGTTAAACCAGAAACAAATGCGGAAAATGAAAATCCACTATAGTTTGTATTTCCGGTTGTATTAAATAATGCATAATACCAAGAGTCGTTAAGTGGAGATTCAAGATTTGTGTCGTCAACCGAAACAGACGGAACCCCAAATACATTTGTAGACGCTGACCAACCAGCGTTAGTTAAAGTGTTATAATCATTAGTTGCAATTGAACCAAAATAAGAAATAAACCTATCTTCTGCAGTATATGGGTTTGAACTTGTAATTACGTCAAAAATTAAACTATTAATATCATCATCTAATGTTGATGTTCCTCCATTAAATTGTTCATATTGTTGATATAATATAGATTGAATTTCTTCAGGGAATGAAGAAAGATATGATATTGTTGAGATATCATTATTACATCCGGTAAACGGAATTGAAAAGATTTCTTGTTTTGGTAATACACATACTGTTTCACAAGTTGCTGTCAAAGTAACAGAACTTAAACACCAAACATCAATTGTTGACGGATCAACATTTGCAACAGTTGTTACAGACCAAGACGGACCCGCATCATATCCCGATAAACCTAATATTCTTGTTACAAATAGTTGGTTTGATTGTTGTAAATATGCTTTGGCGATATAAGACGCCTCATATTTAGGGATTTGTGTGTTTATAAATTTTTCTGGTGATGTTCCACCGAAGACCGTTTGGAATTCGTTAAAATTTGTGATAAAAATTGGTTCAAATGCTGGACCAATTAACGTTTCTCCCACGATACCCAAAGTTGTTACTCCGACACTTTGTGCCACAAAACTTAAATCAACTTCTGAGGTATAAACACCTGGTGAAACAAAAACTTTACTATTAGTTGCCATGTTAAATATTTTTTTTTAGTTATTTATTTCTATAAATACTTTGTAAAATACTAAAAACTTTACATTACTAAAAGTATTTATATTTTGGTAAGATTTTATTCTGCCTTTTTTCTGCCTATATGACTAATGATAACAAGAAGATAAAAAACCTAAAGATTGACTCCGAAGTTCACGAAGTCCTAAAAAAATATTGCGATAAACGAGGACTTAAAATATATAAATTTTTGGAGTCATTAATTATTGAAAAATGTAAAGATAAAAAAGATATATATGGTGAAAATTAAACTAATCTTTGAGTAAACGAAAGATAAGTATCCTCAGGTCCACCACTAGATATTATATCAATCCTTAACATATCATTTGTGTTAATTTGAATTGTTTCGACATTATCACCATAATATTGTTCATTTATGTAGACAGAAAATTCTTCTATATTAACAGATCGTTCAAAAAGTAAATTACAAGTATATTCAAAATAGTGTTCTTGCGTTGTGACATTATTTAAATATTGTAATGTAATCACTTCAAACTCTATTGGGGTTTGTTTTTTTTGTTTCCTTTTTATATTTCTTTGGTCAGTTTCAATTACCTGAAAGGTTCTAGAGATTGCAGGAAAAACTTCAAACTGTTCTTCATCTATTAAGAATCCCATCATTGTGAACTCATACTTCTGTATATAATATTTTCTTTTCTCTAAATCCATAACAGACTCGTCGGCAAATGAATCATTTATTATTGGAATATAATGTCCATTAATTACTTGGTAAGCCTGTTTTGAGGCAAATGTTTCAAGAACTCTTTGATTTAAAGTGTTAAGATCCCTCATTCTATTACATATAATTGCAACAGTATATTTAAAATCCGCCGGAACTGGTTGTGGAATTTTGTATATGTCGGCCCCTTTCCTATTTCCATCCCATGTTGGTACTTCCATATAATAATACATTTTTCTATTTGGAATGTTATACATAACCGCAGGGTTATTTCCATACTTAACTTCGGGGTTTCTAATAACAGTTATAAATGGAGGTTCAATGTTTTTATCTATATTTTGAAAATCCCAAGTTTCAACAAACTGAGACCAATTTTGGGTTGTAATTAAAATATCTACAACAGGAATTTTTTTACCTTCCGAAACTATGTTGAATTTTTCTTTTACAAAATCTAAAAATCCACGATCTAAATCTGCGTGTAGTAATGATTTAGGAAGGTAAGTTCCATCTTTAGTAATCATATCTTTAATTTCTTCTCTTCTTGGTAAAAGAGTTTTAGGGTAGTTTAAAGGTATGGATGGTTTAACTGATTTCTTTGGTATTCCCATTATTAATTTTATTACTTTTAATTATATTATAATCCTTTAAATTCGTTCGGACCAACAGGTGCGGCAATTATTGTCCTAAAAAATGGTTTAAACCCTTTATATGTGTGTTTTGTATCTGAAATTACACGACCATCGTTAACAACCGTATAATATCTAACAAAATTTTCACTATCATAATATCCGACATAATCACCAAAATCTACATCAATTCCCAAATTATTTAAAGTTTTTAAATAAACGGAAATTGTTATGTTTCCTGGTTCAAACTGATCCATTCTTGTTGTTCCAATCATTTTATTTTCAGGTGCGGCAACGGTAATTTGTGCGTTAAATTCGACAGGAGGTAAAAATTTAATACCGTCTTCAACAACCTCACCATAAACATCGTCAGTTTTAATTTTGTTTCTATCAATTTTATATAGAACACAAGTAAAGTTCATATCACCTATCAACCACTCCTGACCCATACTAATTTCAAGTTCAAAATCACGATCCCCAAAAAATTTACCTAATCTAGAAATTGGAACATTATTTTGCATAAAAACACTATTTTATTGATAAATATCTTTTTTATTAGTATTTTTATTAAAAGACTAAAATTGGAAAACTTATCTTCCTTAGTTGAGCAAAAAGCGCTTGTACTACTCGAGTCATATAGTGGTGCGAATAACCATATAATATACTTACAAAATAAAAAAAAAACTAATGGTAAGTTTTATCCAACAAGAACTCAATCGGACTACATTATAAATTATTTTAACACAACACCAAAGATCGCACGTAAGTGGGTTGATCTTGATACGTATTTTGCAAAGAAGTTTGCTGAGGAAAGATATTTGATGGAAATTCCTGAAAAAATTTACATTGAGAAATTATTAGTTGAAAAAGAAAAGTCGTATCATATTTGGGGTAAATTCTTTGAGAAAGATCCTTTAACAGAATTTTGGGTTCCTAAATCATCATTAATAAAAACTCACAATGTTGAGGTAGTTGAGGTAGATTATTCTAAATACAGTCATAGACCCCCACTACAACATCAAAAAGAGGCAATAGAAAAATTATCAGGATCAAGAAGATTCATTCTTGCCGATGATATGGGACTTGGAAAAACTACTTGTACGATCATAGCCGCTTTAGAGACAGGAGCGAAAAAAATATTAATTATATGCCCCGCATCATTAAAGATTAATTGGCAACGTGAAATTGAAAATTATTCAGATAGGCCTGTTTATATTTCAGAAGGTAAGAAATTTTCAACTGAATCTGATTTTGTTATTGTTAATTACGATATTTTAAAAAACTTTCACGACACAAAAGAAAAAGACAATTCATTACTCAACCAATCAAATTTTGACCTTGTTATTTTAGATGAGGCTCACATGATCTCAAACCCCCAAGCTCAACGAACAAAAATCATAAATCATTTCGTTAAGAATATTAAAAGAGTTTGGTTATTAACGGGAACTCCAATGACTTCTCGTCCAATGAACTATTATAACCTATTAAACATTATTGAATCACCAGTTGCTCAGAATTGGATGGCTTACGCTATTCGTTATTGTCAGGGTTACCAATTTATGGCAGGTAGAAGAAAAGTTTGGAACGTAACGGGGGCATCTAATTTAGAAGAATTAAGAGATAGGACTTCAAAACAAATTCTTCGTAGGTTAAAAGAAGATGTGTTAGATCTTCCTGATAAAATTATTTCTCCTGTATATCTTCGTTTAAAATCAAAAGAGTATGAAGAACTGATGGGGGAATATTATGCTTGGTATGATAAAAATCCTGACGAAGCATCATCACTTACCGTTCAGTTTTCAAAATTAATGAAGGTTAGAAAAGTTATTTCAAATGAAAAAACAAAACAAACCATAGAGATTGTAGAAAATATTATTGAACAAGGAAAAAAAGTAATCGTATTTACAAACTTTACAGATTCTTTACAAACGATTTACCAACACTTTGGTAAACAAGCGGTTTATTTAGACGGTAGTTGTTCTAAACCTCATCGTCAAAAAGCCGTTGACGAATTTCAATACAATGAAAAAATTAAAGTATTTGTTGGAAACATAAAGGCCGCTGGTGTTGGATTAACTTTAACTTCTGCTGAGGTTGTAATTATGAATGATCTATCATTTGTTCCGGCAGAACATTCTCAGGCCGAAGATAGGGCGTATAGATATGGCCAAAAAAATAATGTGTTGGTTTATTATCCTTTATATGAAAACACAATAGAAGGTGCAATATATGATATTTTAAATCGTAAAAAACAAATTATCAGAACTGTAATGGGTGATCAATTAGAAGAAAACATTGGTGATGTTGCCGAAGAGATGTTAAATATGATAAATAAATATCGATAGTGATATTTATAATTAATGGAATTAAAAATAACATACGAAGATACCAAGTTTAAAAAAGAAGATAAAGAACTTATACATAATTTTATAAAATTATTACAAGAAAAATATCCATTAAAAAAAGAAATCACTGTAAAGTTTTTGGGTAAACAAATTGGCAAAATGTCAACGGGGTCAAGAACTGATAATGGTGAGTTAAAAATCTTGGCAAATAACAGACTTAATAGGGACATTATGAGAACGTTAGCTCATGAATGGGTTCATGAACATCAAATGTCCGTAGAGGGTAGAAAACAAGGACCAAACATTGGTGGAAAAAATGAAGACGAAGCAAATGCCTTTGCTGGCAGACTTGTTAAGATGTTTGAAAAAAAACATCCAGACTTAGAAAAAAAAATGTATGAATCTAACTCAATTAAAAATAAATTAAATCTTATATCCGAACAAATAGTTTTAAACGAAAAAGAAACAATTAAAGAAAATTTAATTGTTGAGATGAAAAAAATTGGAATAGAAAAATTACCTTACACCTATTCTTCTTTAAATAAGTTTATTGATTCTAAAACTATGGATGTTCATTACAACAAACACTATAAAGGTTATGTTGATAAGTTGAATAAAGCAATTAAAAATATTAAAGGTGATGTGGAGTTAGAAGACATCATAAAATCTATAAGTAAATATGATAACACAATAAGAAACAATGCCGGTGGGGCGTTTAATCATGCTTTATTTTGGAAAATGTTATCACCAAAAAAACAAGTTCCGACAGGTGAAATATATAAACAAATTAAGAAAGATTTTGGAAATATAAAAAAAATGAAAGATGAGTTTAATCAAGTCGCTAAAGATCGTTTTGGATCTGGATGGGCATGGTTATACCTAACAAAAGATGGTAATTTAAAAATAATGTCGTTACCAAATCAAGATAATCCACTAATGAATGTTGTTAAAAAAGGTGGGTTTCCAATTTTAGGTCTTGATGTTTGGGAACACGCATATTATTTAAAATATCAAAACAAACGAGATGAGTATATAAATAACTTTTGGAATGTTGTTAATTGGGAATTTGTTAATGACCTTTATGAATTAAAAACAAAAAAGAAAAATATTAAAGAAAATATCTCAGAAAAATTTTTATTAAAAGAATACAATAATCAAACACAATTAGGGATAAAATCAAATGATTTATTAAAAATAGTTTTGAGCAACTATTCAAACTGTACTAACAGAAAAAATCCAAACGGGTGTATTGGTAAAATACAAGACGACAAATGTACAACTAGTCAAGGCGTTATTGGTGGTAAGTACACTGAAGGTAATTATGGGGGTATTGGAAACTGGTCAATTGTAAATAGGTTTGACACTAATTCATTAGTTCATAATGAAATAAATAAAATTTACAATGAAAGTGGTAGTAATGTATCGTTATCTAAATGGGTCATAAGTAATAAAAAGAATCTATTTTCAAATAATGGAGTTTGGACCGATAGATTGGTAAACATAAACAAAGGAACTATTGAAAAAGGTAGAATAAATGAAAATTATGCTAAAGAAAAAATAAAAGAGTCGTTTAGTTTAAATTCAGAAGAAGAAGGAATGACTTGGACTATTATCGACAGATGTGCTGGAGACATAAGAGATAGAAAATATGGGCAAGACTTAGATGTGATAATTAACGAAACCTCTTATTTTTTTCAAGTTAAACCAATGTTAAACTTTAAAGATATTAAAAAACTTACGGATGAAAGAGGAAATTATTATAAAGTTCCTTCCTATAATTCACAAAACAAATATAAACAAGATAAGGTTGATGTTATTATGTATGTTAATGAACCAAACAACCAATACATAATGTTTAGAAATGATTATTCCAAAATTATCACAACATCAAATCCAAACTCATATAATAAAAAACTACCCAAATATCTAATTTTTTATTATGAAGAACCAATTAAAACAAATACAACATTTGATACTGAAGAAAAAATAAATAATATACAATTGAAACCAAAACTTTTAAGAAACAACCAAGAAGAAATTAAATATTTGACAGATAAAATTAAAATGTTATCTCAAAAAGTAAAAGAACTTGGAGGATCTGTTGATATTGAAGGTTTATTAGAACAATATAAAAATGAACTTATAAAAATTTCTTTTTAATTTTTTGATATTTATAAATAAAAACTATGTCAATTATTAATGAACCAGAAAGAAGTCAGTTTTATCAAAAAGTAAGACATTTACTTGGAGCACCATTAAGATCCGTAGAACTGGAAGATGAAATGATGGATACTCTTTTAGAGTTTTCAATTGAGGATTACTCACAATATGTGCAGGATTGGTTAATTGAGTCTCAATGGACATCACTTTATAATTTAAATTTAGACACACAGTCATTATCTAGAGCCTTTGTAACAAAAAGTTTAGACTTTGAAACTCGATACACTTATGCGTATTCTAAAATTGTTGGATTACAAGCCGGTGGAGATTGGGAAATTAAAAAAGATTATGTTCAGTTAGTTGCTAATCAACAAATATATGAAATACCCGCAGGTCGTGAAATTAATGAAGTGTTGTGGTTTACGCCAGCAACTCTTAATAGCGTGATGTTTGGTGTTGGTGGTTTTGGGGGTTTTGGAGATGGAACCGGACTTGGAGGAGGAGGAGGTCTTGCTCAAATGGGAAATTCAATGGGGGGTGGTTATTTTTTAACTCCAGCGTTTGATATGTTATTAAGAATGCAAGAAATTAATATTCAAAGAAGAATGCTTGTTGGGGACTTAACTTATTATATTACAGCATTACCTGGTGGTAAAAAAGCGTTACACCTGTTAAATACGCCAGGAGGTAGATTTGATTTTGGTAATTCAAGTCTATCTAAAGGACAAGTTTGGTATTGGTATTATGATACTAATCAGGGTGATAGGGACAAATGCTTAACTGATAATCCTGATATAGTATTATTACCATCTGATGTTCCATTTGATAAATTAAGTTGGTATAAGTTAAATAATCCGGCTCAAGTTTGGGTTAGAAGATATTTTACCGCATATTGTAAAGAAACTTTATCAAAAGTTAGAGGTAAATTTAGTGGTAGTTTAAAAACCCCTGACGGTGAATTAACTATGGAATATGCAACATTGGCAACAGAAGGTAAAGATGAAAAAACAAAACTAATAGACGAACTTATTGGAGCTGAAGGCAGATTAACAAGACTTCGTCCTGAAAAAATCATGGAACGAGAGGCGTTACTTGCTGAAAACCTTAACAAACAACTTAAGTTCAGAGCAATGCCTCGTCAAATATATGTAATTTAATTTTATGTCAATAATAAGAGAAACCCCAATTCGTAAAACAGTTTTTAAATCAAATAGAACAGTTAATTTAAATGACTTTAAAACATTAATCGTTAATAAAGATTTTTATTCTACACTTGGTGAAGACCTAATAATTGTTAGAGATGTAACACAATCAAAAATAAAGTTAGACTCAACAACCACAGAAAGAATTAAAATTAAAACATTAACCAATTGTGTTATAATACCAGATATTGGTAGAATAGATGAGGATTGGGATGAAATTTCTATTGGTCGTGGTGCTTGTGTTGAATTACAAAACATCAATGGTGTTTGGTATGTGCTTTCCTCTGATGGAGTTAAAATGGATTGACAACTGTTAAATAAATTCTTCCCAACCTGTCTCAGCTAATTCATAAATGTAATTAGGATCAACACCAACAGAATCCCAAAAATCAACTTCACCTTGTTCCATTTTGATTAAGTTCTCATAAACATCATCTTGATCTTCAGGACTGAATGGTTTGCCATTAATTAACTTACATTGACCTGAAGTATAAAAACTTCTATCCTCTGGATTTTTAACCAATAATGTATCTCTAACCTCATCGTCAAATACTATTAACAATGGTTCTACTCGTTTATTAAATGTTGCAATTGCTCGTTGAATGTTGTATTCTCCTAACATTTCAGGATTATTTTCTAAATCAGATGGTTCAATACGATAACAATTTAATTGGACGTGAGACCCCAAAATAGGTTTACTACCATTAATCTCAAAAAATAAATCCATTTCTTTTTTTGGCATTTTTTCATTTATTTTTTGGACATCACCATGAGACGCCTTATTTCCATTGTTCACATATAAGATTACATCACCAAGATTAGATTGTATCCCATCTCTAATAATAAGTTCCATATGTGCTTGTCTTGACATTAAACTACCCGACTTTGTTGTTTGTTTACTACGTTTAATGTAATCCTCAACACTTATTTTAACTCTTGCTTTTGATGCAATCTCTGCCAAAGGAACTCTTAGGTCAAATATCTTTTGAATGTATTCATAATACCAATCAATAAATTCTTTTCCCTCACCTCTAAGTAATTGTTTAACTCCCTTATCCAAAAACTTCTCAATGTATTTTGGCATTTTTTTGGACTTAATACTATTACCCGTTAATTTAACTTTACCGTTGTGTTCCATTGTTGCGTAATTCTTACGAGCCAAGTTAATACAAGAATCCCAAGTTCCGTCACAATCAAGACCCATCTCACCTTTCATAAATAAATCATTAAACTCGGCAACATCAGCATCATACCCGTTATATTCTTTACCTTCTTTAACTAACCAATTTTTTCCTTTTCCAACATATGTTCTATCATCAACACCACCATCAGGTAATGAGAAGTTCATACCATCTGTATCACATACCAAAGGACTATACCCCTTTTTACTAAAGAACTTTAACATTTGTCTTAAGTATTGTCTACCCGTGCATGTTATTTGTTCACCCATGTCAATGTCACCCCACGGAAATACATGTGGTGCCGATAATGATCCGAAGAATGCGTTAATAAAAATCTTAATTGGCAATTGTTTACGATCATATGAGGTCGATTTCTTCTTATCAATTGTCTTATATTCTGCAGATAAATTCTTATACATAATACGAGAATTCCGGAAGTAAGTTAAAAACCCCTTCATTGACCCCGTTATATCACACTCAGGGAACACGTCGTGAACTAACTGAATGGATGGGTATAGTGAGGAGTAATCGAGCTTTAATACGTTCTTAGAATACCCTACTTTTAATAATCTAGATAATCCACCAACAAAGTTTCTTTTTTCTTTTTTCTGTGGTATTGCCAATCCATGTTTATATGACCAAGCCAACATTACCATTTTCCAAAGAGTTGCTGTCCCCATTGTTGATGCTCTTTCATATGTTGTTGGAACTAATGATGCCAATAGAAATGTTGCTTGATTGAATTCATCATCCACCAATAGAGTTTCGTCAAGGTCATCCTCAAGATATTGCTCAACGATATTATCACCAGTTGTTTTAATGTAAATGTCTCCTCGTCTTACACATATCTCATCAATTTTTTGGTCTGACCCAACTTTCTTATAATTACCATTTTGGGTATTTAACCAATAATCCTCTTTTTCTGCATACATTGATCCAATTTTAGTGTGGTCAATATATATACGATCGGCAGATTCGGCTTCAATAAATTTTGTAATATACTTTAGACCTGCCTCTTTAATGTTTGAGTTAATTGCCTGAGCTCTGCGAACGGAGTGAATTATATCAATTACGTTGTAACCCCACATTTTAACTTGGTTAAACATCTCAACTTCGTTTGCTAACTTTAACATAGATTCCCTTTGTGAGATTGTTTTATTTGAAATCATTGGTGTTGCAATCTTTTTAATGTCCAAATTAAGGGCCTTACATCTCTCAAATATCCAAAACCAGTCAAAGTTTGCTGAGTTGTATCCAGAAATAATTGACGGTTTAATCTCATCTATGGTTCTAAAAAACTCAACAAGACCTCTTCTCTCTTCATCAGAGTCTTTACATTCAATTACTTTCATAAACCCCTTGTTTGTTTTGATCCCAATCATAAAGATACGACCGTCCTTTGGTTCAAGTGAGGTCGTTTCAAGGTCAAATACAAGTCTAGTAATGTCGTTATATTCGTCAAATCCTTTAAATAATCGTTTTTCCTTTGAAACCAAGTATTGTTCTACAGGTGACAATAACATTATTCTATCTTTTGCGTTTTCACCCCATGGATCAATTCCTCCATCACGGAAGAACTGAATAAGGGTTCTGTATCCCTTTAGAGATTTAACAAGAAATGTTAAACCATTCTCTAATCTTTCATTACCGTCGGTCCTTAATTTATCAATTATAATACCATATTTGGTCATTGCTTCTTTCTGTTGTTCTTTAGATCCAGAATAAAAATTAAGTCCATGTAGGTCTCCAACCCAAGCAAAGGCAATAAATGTGTCTCTGTTAATTGATTTTCCTTTACCGGGAACTTCTTTTATTTTAAAAATGTGGTCTGATTGGTAGTCGTATTCTATTGCTACGATATGTTCCTCAGGGTCGTTGCCCTCAAGGAAACTTTTAATTTCTTCTTGTGATATCATATATTTTTTACTTTTGGTGTATTAGCTGCCGAATAAGGTCGGCATTTACCTTCGTAAATAAATATAGTTTTTGTTTTGTTTTATATCAACTAAGTTTTTGAAAATATTTTGATATTCGTTGACTTAATCTAACTCTTGGATCACTTTCCGTTCTTCCAACCACACTATATGGAACTATAAAACCAAAACTTAAAAACACCCTTCTTGAGTTAAATTCTTCTGTCCAATGTTTATATAGAGAAGCCTCAAAACAGTATAGGTCTTTTTGTTCTATTACAGGTGAAGAATCACCTATAAAAATTTTGTAATCTTCAGATAACACACTTATGTTACACTTATAGTTTATGTAACCATTAATTGATGCGTCATAGTGGGGTTGTACTCTACCACCTTTTTTCATATCAACCGCTTGGATAAAGATGTTATCAAGGGGTAGGTTGTTCTTTTCAGATATCCTTTTAAAAATAGTTTTGATAATTTGGGGAACTTCTTGTTGTAAAACTTTAGAAACTGATTGAAAATTTGTAATGTAGTTTGTAAGTTCGGTATTTGAGATGTCTATAATACAAGATTTTCCCTTCAGTGTTTTTGAGATTTCACTTAAGTGGTAATTTGGATCTCCATCTTCAGGATTTAACGAATCAACCCAATCAACAATTAGTTTGACCTCATCATCACTGATGAAATTTTTTATTATTTTATGATTTTCAGATTCCATTTATTAAGAAATTCTTTTGGGCCAATTTCTAATTCCATAATAGATAAGTTTTTCTTAGCGTAAATAGAATTCATTTTTTCCTCAGATCCCGCCATTGTGCAAAACCAATGAGTTGCAGGTTCTTCTCCTGTTGATGAACAAGGTATTTTCATAACATTTTTATTTACCCAAGCTTCTCTAACTTGTTCTACCTTATCGTTTTCTGTTAAAATATTTATTCTCATATTATTTATTTTTTTAATAAAGTTATTAACTCTTCTCTTTCTTCTTTAGTAATTGGTTTATATTTTCTCATATCAACAATTACTTTTAATTGTTCAGGAAGAAAAACACCATCTAATGCGGTTTTAGCTGCCTCACATTCTCTATGAGTCATTTCAAATGCTTCTTTAACGTTATCAACCCAAGTTTCAGTTTCAACCGATTTAAGGTATTTGTTATCTGTTGTTCTTTGTATTAACTTTATCATATTGTTATTTTTTTATATAATATTATATTTAATCAATTAAAAAAATTGAATGTTAACCCATCAAAGTCGTGATAGGTTTGGCCTTGTCCAGGGTCTGAATACATTCTAATACCACTTACTGATGTAATGTTTGCAAATGTCACATCAATATTACCTGGGAAGTACAAGTCGGGACTATCATCACCATCATAATTTGGATTATTTAATGTATATGACCAAACTGTAACCCAATTATCAATTGAGTCGTCATATAAATCTATTGAGAGGTCAGAATATTCGTAATCATAGTGAACGTGTGCGGTTGCAAAACCACAGTCACTTGTTGTAAGTCTACTCACATTTAGAATTGGTGGGAATACAATATCGTAAGTGTCAAAATCGGAATCTCCACTATACGTTGACCAATTAATTGAAGTTAATGGTGTATCTTCCTGTGTAATAATAGAATTAAGTTTAATTTCAATAGGTGTATAGTATAAGGAATTACCCGTAAAACTGGAAATTCCAAAATCATATACGGATAAAAATATGTTATCCTCTATTGCCCCCAAAAAGGAACCAATCTGTGATGATACAATTAAGTTAAATTGTGGTGGGGAAAAAAAATCATAATTAAAAGGAGCGATAAATGTTGGGGTAGTTATTTGAGTTTTATTTCTTGGAAAAATATAACATACATTATTGTTGTTAATATACTCACTAAAAGATACTAGATACAAACCTTCTTGAAATAATGGGTCATAAAGCCATACTAACTCATCACCAAGAGTATTTTCTAAAACATCAACAACTAAATCACCAACAGATGTTAATATAGAGTTACCCCAAACTATTGGAGTGTCTCCTGTTGCAATGAAGACACAACCTGTTACGTTAGGATTAACTTCAGTAACTGTAATTATCATATCATTTGCGGGAGTACTACCACTAAGTTCAGTTCCTAATATTGTTATTGTGTCACCTACTGCGTAACCATCTCCACTAGTTACAATATAAACGTGATTATTTGTTGCTCCACACCAATAAGCATAAAAAGAGGCTCCACTACCCGAACCACTTGTTGTTCCTGTAAGATTATTAAAATACGAATAAGGTACCGCTGATGAGGTCCAAACATAATCAAAATCTAAAAGAGTTCCTGCTCCACTTTGGACATCCGCAACATTACTAAAATCATCGTAATCTTGATAATCTGTAATTTCGTATGTTTCTCCAATTATTAACCTATTATTAAAATAAATACTATCTCCGTTAAGAGAACCTGTTTGAGTTAATAATGCTCTATATGTTCCACTATTATTTGATGTCCCTGTAACACTTAAATTTCCGTTGATTGTTAAATCACCATTTATGGTTTGTCCCGATAAGTTATCTACTATGTATTTTGTTGCCATTTTTTTATTTTTTAATTTATTTAGTCAATAGGTAATCCAGCCATATAATCAACCGTTATATCATACCACTGGTCATCAAACACATATTTCATAACTTTATCAACAACAACATATGATTCAAATTGTGTTGTACCGGAACTAACATCACTATTAATAAAAATACCACTTAAAAAATATACATCATTTGTGGTTTGAGCACTTGTTGCTGCAGGTAAATTTGCAATAATATAATCATAAGCAGAATCCCTAATTGTTTCTGTAGCAAATATCATTTGTTTATTATAAATCTCTTCAGAAGTACCTGTAAACCCTGATAATACATTTTTATACGGCCATAAAATATCAGTCAATTTCCAAAAAGAATAATTTTCATTATTAAAAGGTGCGTTATTTTGATCTGGAGCCGAACTTAGTTGATTAACAACTTGGTCAATTGCTCCCGCAACCGCACCACAGGTATTATCTGTTATACTATCTGCTTTACCCCTTCTCAGCATTCTACCTGAACGACCATCTTCAGTAACACCAATGTGTGGCATACTCGTTACAAACAAGGTTCCACCAAGAGTTGTTGCCACGTGACTTGCAAATGCTCCAAATCCAACACTACCAACAAACGGATAACCCGCCAATCCACCTGATTGAAATGGTCCTAAAAATGAGTTAATGCTAGTTGGCCATCCACCGATATTTCCAGGTAAATATGCCGCATCCACATCATCAGAACAAATACCTTCAGCTAAAACAATATCAGTTGATGGTATTCCTTCATTTGTGACATACTCTGTTGTATATGTTCCCCACACTTCAGATAATACCGCTCCTGAGAATGGTTGGTATCCTCCGTCAACGGTAACCGATCTTACTGTTTGAGTATATGCACTCTGACCTGTTAATGGTGCTGGTACAATTATTTCATATATTCTATCATATAATGGAACGTCTAATTCGTATGTTCCGTAAGGATAAACCGAAATATTATTAAATGGTATTACTTCAGATCCTAAATTTTCTGACCCACCAGTTGTGGGATAAAAAGTAACGTTTGCCGTTAGTCCTGATAAATTTGTACTTGTTATTCTAATTCCTTGTATCATTTTTTTTGTTTTTTTATTTTTATTTATTGTAAATCAAATAGTATTATTTCAGATTCTTTTTTTGTTGTTATCTCAATTTTATTTTCATCTATAAAACTTAAACCATCTCCCTCAATTAATGAATGATTATTTATATTTGCATCACCTGAAACAACATATAAATAGTATTTACGATTAGTTTTTAATTCAAAATCAAAATCTTCAGTAAATATTCCTGATAATAATTTAGCGTCTTGTTTAATTGGTAATTTTTCAGTTATATCACAAAATTTATTTAATTTATTTTCTCTTGTAAATTGATGCCATTCGTGTATTGGTTCGGTATCAAACACGTTTGGTTTAATCCATAGTTGTAAATAACGATTTGGTGTATCCGAAGAATTACCTTCTGTGTGTTTTATTCCTCGTCCTGTACTCATTCTTTGTACTGCACCTGCTGGTATATCTAATACCTTTCCATGACTATCAGTGTGCCTACAAATACCTTCTACCACATAACCAAATATTTCCATATTCTTATGTTCGTGTATTGGTACGTGACCATTTGGTTGGACTCTATCGTCATTAATTGTTTGTAGGTCACCAAAATTTCTATATTTAGGGTCAAAATATCCAGGAAAACTAAATGTCCTGTATGAATTAATCCAATCAGTTTTAGGGTTACCTCTAGTATTATATGGTCTTTTTGTTATCATATTAACACCATCCGTTTTTATCTGTTATTGGATAATAAATTGTAAATGTTGCTGGGAATAAAAATGTCCCAACCAAACTTGTTCCATCACCAGTATTTGGTGTTAAATAATTAGTATCAGAAGTATCAATTGTTTGAATGTCAAAAGACACCCCATTAACATTACTTCCAAATTTTACAATTCCTGAAGGTATTGAACTTCCAGGTCCCCAAGTTACATACCAAAGTCGACCAGTGCTATCATTTAAACTTAATCCTAAATTATTATAAGCGTTAGTTAATCCTGATAATGAAGTACCGCTTAAACCTTGTCCATAATAACCATCGTATAGGGAGTCTTGAGGTGCGGTATTAGTAAAACCACTAGTACCGTCAACACCTAATGGTGTGGTATCGGTATCTATGTTATTACCAAATGTGAAATCAGAAGATGTTATAGTAAATGAAGGGCCAATCACCAATCCATAATTCAAATCATTTTCTGGTATGTCTAATGCGTTTAACCCACCTAAACAAGGAGCTTCAGTTAATGTTTCTATTGTTAGAACATCCACTTCATCATAATATGATAATCTATCATCTCCATTTTTATTTTTGAATACATTAACTGTTGTGATATCATATAACATTCCTGTACTTAAACAAACATTATTAACTTCAGTATTAACAATATTCCATTGGAATGAATCACCAATTGTGTTACTGTAAAAGTTATCGGAAATAGTATTATTGTAGAAATATTCACCGATGGTATTATCTATAAAATTATTTCCAATTCTATTTCCTTGAGCGTTTGATCCCCCAAAACCAAATCCATCTTGTACCTCATTAGAATTGAAATAAGTCCCTATTGTGTTGTACGAAAATGAACCATAACAAATATTAAATGAAAAATTATCACCAATATTGTTATGTATTGTGATACCACTAAAAATATTAGGTGAACACCCAAATCCTATATTATTATATCCAAACTCACCTAATATCTCATTAGCTTTAAAATCTGTTTTAAGTTGGTTACTCCAAAAATTACCTTGAATGTCATTACCCTTAAAATTATTCATAATTTGGTTGTTCTCAAAAGTAAGACCTAAATTGTCAACTCCACCAATTGTGTTTGTGTTAAAACCATTTAATATTGAATTTTTTATAAAAGCACAATATATGTCATTATTGTAAAAATCGTTTAAAATATTGTTACTTAAAAAATTAAATTTAATTGTATTACTTTCAAAATAGGACCCAATGTTATTACCCCTAAAATCAGTACCCCCAATATTTAAATTGTTTCCAATAGTATTATTATAAAAATTGAATCCAATATTATTTTCGTAGAACTCTGAATATAACGTATTACCATTATATCCATTATCAATTAAATTACGATAAAATTGTGAATAACTTTGATTACCATTATACCCATTACCAATATCATTATTATAGAAGTCATTATAAATTTTATTATTATTAAACTGATTTCCTATTTCATTATTTTGAAAATCATAGTCAGTCCAAACATTATTATTAAAACCATTTCCAATATTGTTTCTATAAAAAGACCCACCTAGTAAAGTGTTACTATAAAAATCACTACCAATTCTATTGTTATTAAAATTTGAGGTGATGTAATTGTTATTAAACCCTTCTCCAATTATATTCCCATCAAAGTCGTCATTCGTTGAGTTGTTATAAAAACTATCACCTATTTGATTATTATCGCAATCATCATTAAATGTATTATTATATGAATCGTTACCAATGGTATTATTAAAATACTCTCCTGAAATAAAAACATTGTTAGCTAAAATAAACGGATTCCCATCCCAATCATATAAATTTGAGTAGTTACCAATATAGTTATTAACCGCACCACCATCTAAATTAACACCACCAAATGTTGTGTATTCGTAAACTTGGTCTTGTCTTACATTGGGTTGGTAATAACTCATTATACCATCATCATTTCCATAATAATAAATTGAGTCAGTGGTTACACTTATTGTTACACCTGATATAATTGCTAAAGAATTGCTTACAACAGATAAAACTTCAAAAAATGAAGGATTTAAATTTTGTACTGAAACAATGTCTCCTGTTGAGAAATTTGAGGTAAATGTTGTACCCGTGTTACCATATAACACGGCAGTTGTCCCTGTTAAACCACTTATCCCAACAAGACCACTTAATGGGTTATTTTCATTATATGAATATCCGTTATATCTTTTGAATAAAATACTTCTATTATCATAATCAGTTCTATTGTTAAAGTTATCAATTCTTTCAGTGATTCTACCTTTAGCCGGTCCACCTGTTACTTCTGTTATATTCCAAGTTATATCATAAGATATTTTATCTTGTGGGTGTAATGTTGAATATACCGTAGGAGAGAATCCTGTTGTTGATATTGCTAACAATAATATAGGTTCTGTTGACCCTGTTTTATAATTACCTGTAGTAATAGGGTTTTTGATATTATTGTAGTTTGGTTGGTCATAACACGCTTGGTAGTCAGTCATTAAATAAAATCTACCTGGCGTTAGTACACCATTGTTGGCTTCGGCAACAAATTGTGTATATGTTCCTTCGTTGTATGTAATCGACGAAAATGCGATATGATAAGTATCCCCACTTAATTCTACAGGGAGTAAAGTTTCGTTTGTTGGGAACTGTAAATATGTTAATTCACCAATTGTTTTACCTGTTAATGCCATAATTTGTTTTTTATTTTATAAATAGTTTTTATTTTTCTTTTATTATTATTAATTACAACTACCTCCATCCGTTATACTCGTAACTAAACCTGTTACATCCGTAAGTATTCCATTACTAAATGGGTCATCACACGATACCGCACCCGGTATTAAATTAAGTGATACGTCGTAATATGGTGTTAATAAAGATGTGTCACTATATAGGTAAGACCCAACAATAATCGTAGATGATTGAGAATATAATGTTATTGGGACAACTGTACAACATAACGTGAAACTATATGTAAAATATGGTGTTGTTGGTGTTGGAGTTGGTGTAGGTGTTACAGTCTCTGTTGGAGTAGGTGTTGGAGTTGGTGTAGGTGTTACAGTCTCTGTTGGAGTAGGTGTTGGAGTTTCAGGTATTATTTCTGTCTCAGTCGGAGTTACGGTTGGTGTAGGAGTTGGAGTTTCAGGTATTATTTCTGTCTCAGTCGGAGTTACGGTTGGTGTAGGCGTTGGTGTTTCCGGTATTATTTCTGTCTCAGTTGGTGTTGGAGTTGGTGTAACGGTATTAGTTGGTGTCTGTGTTGGAGTAACTGTATTTGTCGGTGTAGGTGTAGGTGTAGAAGAAGGAATCGGGTCAACAAACATTAAATATTCACAATCACCAACAATAATATATTCATCATTTTCTGTGATAATTGGGTCAACTAAACTATCTTCATTACCACATATACCTAATGTTGGTGTTGGTGTTAATGTTGGTGTTATACTTGGGGTTGGTGTTTGTGTTGGTGTTATACTTGGTGTTGGTGTTGGTGTTATACCACAAACAGTTGTAGTCTTATTTGTTATAAATAAACCATTATTTGGTCCTGAATAAGATAAAGTATTTTCTATACACCAAATAGTTTTTTCTTGACCCGGTAATATTACTACTTGATAATACCACATTCTATCTGTTGAATTTTGGTAGTTAAATAGTACTGTATAGAGACTTACGTTTCTAATTAGTAACTTTTGTGTTGCCATTTAAGTGTTTTTATACTATAAATATTTACTTTTTATAATTAAACATTTTTTTATTTCAAAAATTTGATTATCTTTGTAAAAAAAATAGAAATTATGTGTAGAATTTATTTAGATGACGTAAGAACCCCAACCGGAGATAATTGGATTGTTGTGAGAAATTACGATGAATTCGTTAGTAAAGTTAATGAAGTTGGGTTGGGTAAAATTGATATTATATCATTAGACCACGATTTGGGCGATACAGCTATGAAAGAATATTTTGACAATGTTTCCCCAAATTATACTTTGGATTACAATAATATTGAGGAAAAAACCGGATATGATGCCGCTAAATTTTTGGTTGCATTATTTCACAATACAAATGAAGGTAGATTCAATATGAGTAGAAGTGAGAGAAAGGCAGACAAATTTGTATTTCCAATTGTATATGTTCATTCTGCTAATCCAATTGGTAGTGCAAACATTATGGGATACTTGAACAATTTTTATATGAACGAGGGTCAAGCACAAACTTGTGTGAGAGTCCAAATACCACACGTATAATGAATATATTTTTCTTGGATGAGAATCCTACATTATCGGCTCAATACCACGTAGATAAACACGTAGTAAAAATGATTTTGGAAACGGCTCAGTTATTATGTTCGGTTCATCACACAACCCCCCAAGTTACCCCCCAAGTACCCTACAAGTTGTCACATAAGAATCATCCTTGTGCGGTGTGGGCTCGTCAGAGTTTATCAAATTATTTGTACTTGTGTGAGTTGGGGTTGGAGTTGGGTAAAGAATATACCCACAGGTATGGTAAAAGACATAAATCAATTGATGTGATTAATTGGTGTATTATAAATAAACCAAACATTCCGGATATTGGTTTTACTACTCCGGCGATGGCAATGCCGGATGAGTTTAAGGTAGATTCTGTTGTGGAATCTTACAGAAATTATTATATGGGTGCTAAAATTAGTTTGGCATCTTGGAAAAACAGAGAAAAACCTTTTTGGTTTGGAAAAAAAGAATTAGATTTGCAATATGATTAAGATAGATAAAGATAGAAAGGTATGGATAATCTCCGACACCCACTTTGGGCATAAGAATATATGTCGTGGTGTGACCGCGTGGAGATTACCTGATGGGAGTATTCCAATCGCACAAACCAGAGATTTTGATTCAATTAGTGAGATGAATGAAATGATTGTGAATAACATTAACAGTGTTGTAGGACAAGACGATGTTTTGATTCACTTGGGTGATTGGAGTTTTGGTGGATTTGAAAATATAAAAATTTTCAGAGATAGAATTGTGTGTAAAGAGATACACCTTATATTAGGTAATCACGACCACCACATTGAAAACAACCGAGAGGATTGTCAGGAATTGTTTGCAAGTGTTAATCACTACACAAAATTGATGTATAAATTTGAAACTTTGGTTTTAATGCACTATCCAATAGATTCTTGGGATGGGTTAAACAAAGGACACATTCACTTACACGGACACTGTCATTTACCTCAACAAAAAGTATTTGGTAAAGGAAGAAGAATGGATGTTGGAATTGATGGTAATATGTTTTTTATGCCATACGAATTGGATAATGTGATTAAGATTGTGAAGATGAGAGAAATCCGTTCAAATATGGATGGTGACCACCACACAGATGAGGTAATAACTGAAGACGGTAAAAAAAGAAAGTAATATGAGAATTAAACAAACAAAAAAAGATTTATTTGTGTGTTCCTGTCATAACACGGAACATCAAATGGTTGTCCTATATGATGAGGACGATATTGATGGTGTAAGATTTCCGATGGTTTATGTCCATACTCATTTGGTTAAACGACCATTTTGGCAAAGAGTTGGTTATGGTTTGAAATATATTTTTGGACATCAATCAAGATACGGAGCGTTTGATGAGTTCATCATTAATCCTGATGACGTTGAAGGTATTGAAAAAATTGTTAAATATTTAAAAGAATGTGAATTATGAAAGAGTTATTTTTATTAAGAGGATTACCAGGAAGTGGTAAATCAACATTGGCAAAAATGTTAGTTGGTGATAAAGATTATTGTCACAAAGAGGCGGATATGTATTTTGTCGATGGGGATGGTAACTATAAGTTTGATGTTACATCATTGAGAGATGCTCACGCTTGGTGTCAAGAAGAGGTTGAGTTCCTTATGAAATACGAACATAAAGTTGTGGTATCAAATACATTCACCCAAGAGTGGGAAATGACACCTTATTTTGAATTAGCTGAAAAACACGGATATAGAGTTCACTCACTTATTGTAGAGAATAGACACGATGGTATTAATGAACACGGGGTTCCGGAAGATAAATTAAAATTAATGAAAAATCGTTTTGAGGTAAAACTTTAATTATGAGTGGAGGAGCATTTGATTACAACCAATATAAGATTGGTTACATCGCAGACCAAATAGAAGAGGTTATTGTGAAGAATGGTGTTGAAAAAACGCCTGAAGATTTAAAGGAAGAAGGTTGGAGAGACCCTGAATGGTATAAAAAATACCCTGAGGATTTATTCCATTATAAATATCCGGATGAGGTTATTGAGAAGATGAAAGAGGCGGTTAAAGCTCTTCATATCGCTCAAGAATACGCTCAACGAGTGGATTGGTTATTATCAGGTGATGATGGTGAGGAATCATTCTTAAGTAGATTAGAAGAAAATTTGAAAAAAATAGAATAAGATGTTAGAAAAACTAAACAAATATTACGAAGACGGATTACTTTATAAACAAGTACATCCATCACTTCCATTAACCATATGGAATTATACTGAGAAAGTTCAGTACGAGAACCTGTGGGATGAGGTGACTCTTATGTGTAGAGGTTTAGTTACCGACAACACCGGAGACATAGTTGCAACACCATTTCAAAAGTTCTTCAACATAGAAGAAGGAAAATTTACGCCAACTGAAAACTTTGAGGTTTATGAAAAAATGGATGGTTCATTGGGTATTGTATTTTGGTATCAAGGTCAATGGGTGGTTGCCACTCGTGGTTCATTCACCTCTGACCAAGCAATCAAAGCGAGAGAACTCTTACAGAAATACAACACCGATATAATGTTCAGACATCTGACTTTCTGTTTTGAAATCATCTATCCAGAAAACAGAATTGTTTTGGATTATGGTAATGATGAAAAACTAGTCTTATTGGGAACTTTTGATAAGAATGGAAAAGAAATGGATTCTGAAATATGGTCACAATGGGGGTTTGATGTGGTTAAAAAATACGATGGTATCAATGACTACAAACAACTGAAAGAAATGGTTAAAAACGACCAAGAGGGGTTCGTGGTAAAGTTCTCCAATGGGGATAGAGTCAAAGTTAAAGGTGTTGAGTATCTTCGTCTTCATAAAATAATGACTAACGTCACTACAACCGGAGTTTGGGAGTATTTGAAAAATGGTGAAGATGTGTTGGAATTATTAAAAGATGTTCCGGATGAATTTTATAAAAAAATTCAAAACTATGTCCGAGATTTAAGATATGGTTATTTTCAAATATCTGAAAGAGCTGGAAAACTTCACGATGGGTTCCGTTATGGAAAATATGGTGACGTTGACCCTGAACCAACAAAAAAAGAATTTGCTGAGTTTGTCTTAAAACAACAAAAAGTATTACATCCTGTGATGTTTGCTATGTGGGATAAAAAAGATTACTCTGAAATCATATGGAACCTAATCAGACCGGAATTTAAAAAATTGTAATAAAGTGGGGGTAACACCTCACTTTTTTTATTTATTTACTATTTATAAGTTATATAAAACATTAAGTTAAAATTATGAGTGTATCTATAATAGTAGCGTTTATCACGGGGGTTTTAGGCCCTATTCTATTATTATTCATTAAGAATAAGTTAGAAAAAAAACAAGAAAAACCGGATATGGTATTGGAAACGTTAAAAGTCAGTGAACTTGTAATGACCAAATTGGACCATATTAAAGACGAATTCAAGGCAGATAGAGTTTGGGTGGCACAATTCCATAATGGGGGTAATTTTTATCCAACCGGAAAATCAATGGCCAAATTCAGTATTATATATGAATCCGTAGCTCCATCAGTATCCTCAATACAGAGTAATTTTCACAATATACCCGTTAATTTATTTAGCCGTTCAATTAATCAATTATTAGAACACGATAGGATTGAAATTTCAGATTTTAAAGATGAAACCGTTGCGACTTATGGTTTAAAATACATTGCGGAAGATACAGGGTGTAAATCAGGTTATCTTTTTGCAATAAAATGTATTGAAGGTAGATTCATTGGTATGTTAGGTATTGATTATACCAAGAAAAAAACAAAACTAAATGATGAGTCAATAACTAGTTTATTAGTACAATCAACATCTGTTGGTGGTGTTTTAATGAATCACTTAGAACAATAATATGAAAAAGTTAGTTAGTTTATTAGAGGCGGTAACAAGTGTAACACCTAGTTTATACCCTTATGTTGATTTTCCGGCACGAGCTGTTGGGTCATCAACACCGGCATCAGATAAAATAAATGATATTTTATTAAGTGATATTAATGATGCAACAAAGGCGGCGGGATTAACTAAATCTAGTATTACAACCGCAGTTTCAGGTCATAAAGAAACGACAAAATCGGGTAATACAAGTAGACATACGAACGGAACAGGTGTAGATATTGCAATAATTAACGGTGTTTCATATAAAAGCGACCCAACCAAATTTACTCAATTAGGTAACGATTTAGTTGCCCAATTAAAAAGTATGGGGTTTGACTCTAGTGGGGCCGAATCAGGACACCCAAAGGCTGTGTTATGGCAAGTGGCGGACCATTATGACCACGTTCACGTATCTAACACAACCGGAGCACCATCAACATTAGGTGACCAATCTACATTAGGTGACCAATCTACATCAACAGATACAACAACACCACAAACAAACGCAACACCAGGTGAATTTGACACTATCGCTCAAAACATTCAAAATGGTGTTTTAGGTTCTTTAACTAATGCTTCCGGTATGAAAGAAAGTGTTTCACTTAAAGAGCAAAGATTAATTAAAAATATTGAAAAAATAAAAAAATTATTATAATGGATAAGTTTGAATTACCAGTTTCAGGTGGTAGACCATCTGATTTATCATCCAAAGAAATTAGTATAAATACCCATCAAGGTAATTTAGTACGTTCACCATATGATGGTGTTGTACAAAGTGTGGATGTAAATGATTGTGGAGGTAATGTAAAAATTAAACATATTGTTGGAAACGATGTATACCACTCTAATATATGTGAAGTTAATAGAATAACTGTTAACAGGGGTGATAATTTAAGAAAAGGGAGTAGTTTGGGTATTGCCGGTGATAAAGATTTAAGATATTCAATTTTAGATAACCGTAATCAAAAAGTTAGACTAAAACCGTTTTTTGAAGGTATTGATAGTGGAACTTCAAATATTGAAAAACCAAAAGAAAAGAAACAAAAAGAAAAGAAAAAAGATTCTTTAGATACTTCTCAAATAGGGTTACCTACAGATGGTTCATTTCACGACACATTTTTAAAAACTATGTTATTCCCATTCACCGCAGTCGATAAGGTACTTGGGAAACCGGTTATGGAAAATAAAGTTTTACAAGAAGAATTAAATAGGATTAAAAAATTATTAAAATAACAAAACCCCTCCGAAGAGGGGTTATTTGTTTTACTTCACTTCAGTAATAAAAAAAAATAAAAAAATTTTTAAAAAAAGTTTGGCAGTTTGAATTTAAGGCTTATCTTTGTACTCACAAAACGGATGAACTATGGCTAAAGAAAAATTGTATAGAAGTGTTAACGGTGAATACCTTTATTTGTTTAATTGGATTGGTGGTGGATTTAACGACGTGTGGGCTCCAAGTAAAAGAGAGGCTTACGCTAAGGTGGTGAGAGAACACAAAGAGCACGAGAAGAAATATCCAACACACGTTAAGTTGAGACCGGATTATAAGACAATGAGAAAATGTACTTATACTGAGTATCAAGCACAGAACCGAATGGGTTGGATGATGAGTATGTAAAAACTACTTGAGTAGGTGGGAGTGGTCAATCAACAGCCGGCCGAAGTTTCAGGTAAAACTATATTTAAAACAGGACGGCCGAGCCTATAATAGAGTAAGAAGGAAGTTAGTGTTTTTTAGGAAGATTGAGTCAGTTTTTAACATTAGCGAAACATAGTCAGGAGACCATTGGTTGGTATCACCTCCCCAAGGTTGAGTAACGGTAAGGCCGACTCTTTATGGCAAAGACGGAACAGGTTCGAATCCTGTCCTGACTACTAAATTAAATTATATGGCAACATTAGAAACACAATACAAGAATTATATGAAGATTCATCCGGAATCAAAATTTACTTTTGAACAATGGAAAGAAGCGTGGGGTAAAGAACTTAAAGAGGCATTAACTGAATTACAAGAAAAACAAAAAAAATTATGACAATAGTATTAGTACAATTTGGATTGATGGGATTAAACCTATTCTCCGCAAAAACACAAAAAGAAAATGGTAAAAATCCTGCATTCAGTTATTTTGTATCCGGAATGTGTTTTAGTTTTGGTTTAATAAAATTAATAGAATTATTTTTAAAATAATTTGACAGATTAAAATAAAAGTATTATCTTTGTAGAAGAAATAAAGTTCTTAAAATTATTGAAAATATAGGTGGACGTTGTGTCGAGGATTCAAATCCCTCCGGTCTTAACTCCGTAGCTCAGATGGTAGAGCATACGTCCACTAACTTATATGGTATTATAGCTCAGTGGAGATTTATCTCCTTTGGTAGAGCAGGAGTAACGAAAGACTCTGTGCCGGTGGTTCGAACCCATCTGATACCACAATAGTTTATTCTGTGATAAGATAGCAGATAGCCCTATTACAGCAGACTATCCCGACGGGAGTGCGAGTTTTAGGTAGAATAGAATGGGTGACCTACGAATGAGTAAATCTTAAGGTCTTATCACAGATTAAAAAAAAATTACAAAAGTGTTTGACTTTAGAAAAAAATCACTTACCTTTGTAAAACAAATGAGGAAAACCTCAAGACGTTCTTAGAAATTTTAGATTATCCTTTACCCACTTCGGTGGAGTAAAAAACGATAATTGGCTGTGTATAGTCATCAAATAAACTCAGAAATGAGGATTAAAGTGGAACCATCAGTGTTATTGGTTCTGCGGCTTCTGAAAGGGAGCTCGAGTACACAAGTGGGATATCAGTGAGCCTGTAGTACCGAGGATAACTTCGTAGGGAAATGGAAAACTGAATGGGCAATGTGGATTGTCTGTTTGAGGTGGGAACACCAAAAAAAATAACCCATAGGGATTATGTGAGAAGTAAAGTTATCCGACTTTATAATTGCGGGTTCCAACTTAATAGGTATCTTAAAATCGAAAGGTAAGATGAGTAACAGGTGGTGCTGTCATCATCCTTATCAATCACCCACCAAGGTGATGGTATGAAGATGTCTTGAAAAGTGGAGATAGGGATATCTCATCGAGAAGTTTAGTATTTTGTCTCTCAAAAGGAGACGAAGCTTATGGTAGACTACTTCTTGAACACATCCACAACACAATTACTATTTTCAATATGGTGAAAAACTAAAAGAAACATAGCAAAAATGTCTACCCGATGTCATTGACAAGTTGCCTACTTAGTTATGGGATGTCCATAGCACACAAAGACCGCAAGTTAATGTGTATTCTTACCAAAAACCTCTACGGAGTCGAATCCGGAGTCAGGTCGCAAGCTTGAAGAGAGTTGAATAATGAGAGAGTAAATGATATCGTAAGGAGTGATTAGTCTAACTAATCGGCAATGAGGATTACATCCCAAAAGGGTGTGGAAAAGAAGTCAAACAATAAAACTTCTAAAGATTCTCAATAAGACGAGTATTCTCATCGTATTAAGCCAAAAAGGTGTTACAGTAATGTGACACCTTTTTTTGTTTATAATATTTTATCACCTTTACTTAAATTATCAAATGCCCATAGTGGTTGTAAATTTGTGTAATGACATAACTGATAAATTTCTTCATCAGTTTTTGCCGAAGATAAAGGAATTTTATGGTCAATATGAATATGTTGACCTAATAATTCCCAAGACATACCTTCAGTAAATTGATTCTCAATGTGAATCTTAAGAAATTCCGGTGAACAACCCACAATATTTATAGTGTTATTTCTTTTGGTTATTTTTCTAATTCGTAAAAATTCATTCAGACGACATCTTACTAGTGTTATTAAATGATATTGTGAATCATTTTTTCGTTTATTTTTCATATAATTATTAATATATTCCTTATTGTTCTGTCTCCACTTACGATTGTTATTTTCAATTTTTTCTTTGTTATTTTCTTTATATTTTTTAATTATTGTTTTATGTATTTCAGGATTATTTATCTTAAATTGTTTGTTATAAACAGGATATTTATTTGGATTTTGAGTTCTCCAAACTTTGTGGTAAAACTTAATACAACTTTTACATTCACTTCGCAGACCATCATTAGAATCTTTCCGTTTTTGAAACTCACAAAGTTCTTTTTCTTCTTTACATTTACTACAAACTTTTTTTTCCATAATGTTCTTTTAATAGTGTTTCAATCAGACGAGATTTGTTAATCATCTCATCTTCCATTTTTTTGTAAATAACCGGGTCAACACAGATTCCAAACTTTACTTTTTTATCTTCTTCTTTTTTTCTTGGGTTCATAATATCTCTTTATTATAAATATCTCAAAAAGTATAAAAAGTCATAATTATTAGAAAAAAATTATTTATTTTTTTCATATATTTATTGGTATGAAAATTATAATAACAGAAAGTAGATTAGAGAGACTTGCCATTAATTGGTTGAACGATAACTATGGTGATTTGAAATCATTTAAAACGGAAAAATATCCTTGTTGTATTTATTACTTAAAAAATAAAAAGGTGATTCTTGAATATAATAAAAAAGATAAGGATGTTTTTATTGATTATGAAATTTCGTCATTTTTAAAATATATGTTAAGTATGGATTCTCCGGAAATTCAAGAATTAACAAAGAAATGGTTAAAGGAACGTTACAACTTAAAAATAAGAACCATTTATAGCGGTGATATAGATGGGTTTAATGATAGTGAAATAGTTGGGGACTATACAAATTAAGATAATAATATTTTTAATCCCAATAGTTTATTTATTGGGATTTTTTGTTTATCTTTGTTTTATAAACAAATAAGATTATGAAAATAGTAATAAAAAGAAATGAGAACCACCCTAAAGTTACAATTGACTTAAATGATTTTCATTATGCGTATCAAATTAGAAATGCTATTGAGTTAGCGTTAAAAATTGAAGGAATTGAAGAAAGAATAATATCAGAAGTATTTAATCATTATGAAGATGTTAAACAAGAACCTAACAAATAAGATTATGGAAAAAGAACCTAAATTAGTTAATACAATTAATAAAGATGAATTGGGTATACCTAAAGGTGTCTTAATAGGATTAATAGGGGATAATAAACAAAAAACACTTTATGCGGTGTATGAAAAAACACCAGCACACGGGAGTAAAGAACATAATGTAATCTTATCTCCTTTCAAAACTAAAGAAGATGCGGAACAAAGTAGAATTAAATATGGTTATAACTCCAATAATTATTACGTAGATATTTTGAAATATGAATAACATAGACAAAAATAAGATTATGGAACAATCAGCAGTAGAATGGTTATACAACAACCTACTTCCAAACCCAATATCAAATGAAGATATTGAGTATAATGAAGCAGTATTTGAAAATGCTAAAGAAATGTTTGAGAAACAACAGATGGAATTTGCAAATTGGTGCAGAATACAAGACAATAAATACACAACTAGAGTTTTAACTATACAACAATTATTAGAAAAATTTAAAAACAAATAAGATTATGAACCCACTTTTTTAGTGGGTTTTTTGTTTATACCAATTTTTATATTATCTTTGTCGTATGAAAAAATCAATTAACATAGTCAATAAGAAAGCCAAGTTTGAGTATTCATTTTTAGAAACCCTAATTGTGGGAATCAAACTAGTTGGTTCAGAGGTGAAGTCCATCCGTCAGGGAAAGGTCTCCATATCTGAAGGGTATTGTTATTTCAACGAAGGTGAGTTGTTTATAAAGGGGATGAACATCTCTGATTATGGTTATGGGTCATTCCACGAGACCGTTAAGGATAGAAAACTATTAGCCAAGAAAAAAGAACTTAATAAGTTGGAACGTGAGTTAATCAACGGGACAACCATTATTCCTTATCGTGTCTTCATAAACGATACCGGATTGATTAAAATGGAGATTGCTCTTGCCAAAGGGAAAAAACTCCACGATAAACGAGATAGTATTAAATCTCGGGATATTGAAAGAGATATGAAAAGAGACTTGAAATAGTCTCTTTTTTTATTATATTTAATTATCAGTTCAATAATAAACAAATAAAAAAAAGAAATTATGGTAGATTTAACATCGTTCATTATGGGTATAGTTTTGGTTCTCGGGGCACTGGGAGTTGGGGTTATGGTTATGATGTACAAACAAATTAACAGATTAAAAAATAAATGTTTCAGTATGGAACAATCACAAGGACATATCTATAATGATATAAACAGAGTAAGTGAGGAACTACATCGTCGTATAGATGGTGAGATTAGAAGAACTGACGATTTATTTACTGATAGTAATAGATATATAAACTCTAGAGTTGAGGAAACACACAAACGTCTTGATGACGTATATAGAACTATTGATTCAAGATTAGATAAATTAGTAACTAAATTAAATCCGGTAACAAAGGATTTATTACAAGATTAAAAAATAAACATTTGAACTGATAACAAAAAAACCCATCGTAATGATGGGTTTTTCTTTTGGTGGAAGTGCGGAGACTCGAACTCCGGTGTTACTTGTATTACCTATTAAGGACTACACGTTTAGGATATTGTTTAAGCTAACAATCCAAAATTTCACAATTCCCTTATTTTTAGAGTGGTTCGGTTTACTGAGAACTAATCCTCCACTTGTACCTTTTCGGATAGGTACCACACCTTTGTAGGGACTTCTGTTGCTAGGTTATATGTCCACCGACCCCAATGTGAGTGTGCTTACGCTACGTTCACAAGCTCGTCTTGACGTACAAGACCTACTAGAGCCATTTTGTTTAAAACGTTTCCGTCTAAATTGTTGTACCCATAGATTTAAGTGATAGAGAACATCTCACTACGTGCCCCGAATAACTATTACGAATAGTCAATTCCGTGTCACTCCCATATTTTGATACCACAAAGATAATACATTTTTGGATAAATCCAAATAAAATTATATTTATTATTAAAATAAATATCAATGCCGGGCACAAAGAGCTTTCACGGAATGAAAAACATATTATTAGACAATGACGATTGGTTGGTTGTAGACCCATTGGACTATGATGCCTTTGTGTATTACGCTCCGGAAAAATTTAAAGGTAGTTGGAATCAATTTAGAGATGGGGATACTTATTTTATTATAGATAAAACTAAGGAACCAATCCAAACATCAATTATCCATAAAGAACAAGATAAAAAAATAGAATATTATGGTAGTGAGGCTCAAAAACATAGAGGATTAAGTAGATTTGAGTTTGAATCAGATTTACCGGATGATGTTAAATCAGTTGTTGATAATATTGTTGGGCAATCAGATGTATATAAATTATTATTAGCGGTTAAGAACGGTGAAAAAGTTACAAAAAATCAAATAGATAGGGCTGATGACCTTATTTATGGATTCAGATATAACGAAAATAATCCAATAAAAAGTATGGTTAAACTTCGTTTTGATGAAATGGAGGATTATTTAAAATTATTTGACCTTGAGGAGTACGATGTTGATTTTGCTAACTCACTATATTCTTATTACGATAGTTATACCTTTGTTGATTATGACCACGGATATAATGAATGGAATGAGGGATATTTGATATATCAGTTTTCGGATGAAAATCTTATCAAGTTTAAACAAATAATTAGACTTGTTCTTCCATCCGCGGCTAATTTAGAAGAGGATAGTGAAAAAGAAGAAGCTTGTCAAAAAGTTGAAGATATGTTCTCCAATGAAATTGATTACATAACTAGTGATTGGGTTGATGAACAGAATGTCTGTAGAAGTAAAGGTGCTAAAGAATGGGTTGAAGGGGATGTTTGTGACTACTTCAATAAATATGGGATTGTTAGACAAGATTGTTTTCATAACTATTATACAACGGTAGGTATATTATTATCGTTATATAACACAGTTAAAGATAAAACATTAGGTTTAATGGATGTTCTTAAAGATATTGGACATAGAGATAGTAATCTTGGAGGTTGGGATGAAAATAGATGGGATATTGAATGTACCGATTTTGATGATGAATCATTTAATAGAGTTGTTGAAGACCAATTGGATAAAATATTAGAAAAAATGGAGGACTCTGAGGATTTTATTGATGTTTATGAATACTCTAATATATACGATAAAATAACTAAACAGTTTAAATTTAATAATAGATACAAAACTAAATCAGATAGAGAATTTTTTATTAGAAAAATTGACCCAGCAACAAACAAAATAATTGTTCAGGTGTATAAAAAAGAAGGTGGGTTGGAAGAAAGAAGTTATACTGAAGAAGAATTTAATAATTTTTTAGTTTCACCTGAATTGTTTGAAAATATAAAGAGAAGAAAAGTTATTTCTGAACAAACAACGGGTAATGAAGTTAATAATTTTATTTCAACAATATCAAAGACTGACCCAACAATATTCAACACAAAAAAACCATTGATGTATCTTCAAAATAAGTTAGGTGAATATAAATCAAAAAACCCGGGAGTTACTTTGGATATGAATACTTTGGTTAAACAATTATCAACACCGGAGTCACCATTTAAGTTTACCACATTTAACATTCAAACTTATGAACCAAAACGTATCAGTACATTTGATGTTAACTTAAAAAATATTGGGTTTACCTTAACTAAAAGTAATATTGACCCGATGACTATTCAGGGTGGTGTTAAATTAAAATTTTAAAAATAGTTAATAATCAAATTATTTTTCCTATATTTGCAATATGGAAAGAGATTATCAATTATTAAAAGACGTTTTGTCGGTTCCGACTAAAACATATCAAGAAGACCTTATGGTTGAATTTCTAATCAATTGGTTAGAAGAAAATGGGATTCCATTCAATGTGGATGAACATAAAAACATTTATGCGATAAAACAAACGGATGAGTTTGTTGATTACTTTCCTTGCGTGATTGCTCACACCGATACGGTTCATTCTTTGGATAACATAATCATTCGTGAGGAAATATTACCAAATGAACAAAAAGAAGACAAACCATCGTTGAAAGCGTATAACCATTTTGGACATCCAACTGGAATTGGTGGTGATGATAAATGTGGTGTTTATGCTTGTTTGGAATTACTTAAAGAATTACCAAATTTGAAAGCGGCGTTCTTCGTATCTGAAGAAACCGGATGTCACGGGTCCAAGAAAGCGGATGTTAATTTCTTTATGAATGTTGGGTACGGTATTCAGTTTGATGCTCCGGGAAATGTTATGGTTAGCGAATATTGTATGGGAACACAACTATTTGATAGAGATGGTGAGTTCTTTAAAATTTGTGATGTGGCATTAAACGAGGGTTTTCAGGGTAGACACGATTACCAATCACATCCTTATACCGATGTTTACGCATTAAAGAACAACTTTGACTTCTCCTGTATCAATTTTGCGATAGGTTATTACAACTATCACACACCAAATGAATATGTTGTTGTTGATGATGTTTATAGTGGAATAGAGACCGGTAAAAAGATGATTGAGGGGTTGGGGTATAATAAGTATCAGTTTAAATCTGAATCCAAGTATTACAAAATGTTTTAAATTAAAAACCCTCCTGAAAAGAAGGGTTTTTTTATTGAATAAAAAAAAGAGGACTATTGGTCCTCTTTTTTCTTTCTTGTCTTTTTAACAACTTCCGGTTTAACAATCACTTCTTTCTCTATGGATACAAGGGTGTATGGAACACCCTCCACCATATTTCCTTTGATAATTTCTTCTGACACAAAATCCTCAATCTTATCTTGGATAGCTCTTTTGATTGGTCTAGCCCCGTAGGTCTCATCAAACCCAACTTCAGAGATTAGTTCTAAAATAGACTCATCAAATGTGATGTTATATTTCAACCCAACCAATCTTTTGGATAATTTATCCAATTCCAAAGTCACAATTTTTTTAACGTCTTCTTTAACTAAAGAGTTAAAGATTACTACCTCATCAATTCTGTTTAAAAATTCCGGTGTAAAGAATTTTTTAAGTTCTTTTTTAAGAGTCTCACGTTTGTATTCTTCTTCCGCGTAAGTACTATTACCAGTTTTAAACCCAACACCTGAACCAAAATCCTGTAACTTTTTAACCCCCACGTTTGATGTCATAATGATAACACAATTTTTGAAGTTAATCTTTCTCCCCATACCATCGGTAAGGTGACCATCGTCTAATACTTGAAGTAGAGTTCCAAAAATGTCTTTATTGGCTTTCTCAATCTCATCAAATAGAATTACAGAATAAGGTTTGTTTTTCACTTGTTCGGTTAATTGACCACCTTCATCGTATCCAACGTATCCCGGAGGTGCTCCAATCAATCTTGAAATGGAGTGTTTTTCTTGGTATTCCGACATATCCACACGAATCATATTATCTTCACTACCAAACATTTGTTTTGCTAATTGTTTTGCCAAGTATGTTTTACCCACACCTGTTGAACCAAGGAAGATGAATGAACCAATTGGTTTGTTCGGGTCTTTGATACCAATTCTGTTTCTACGGATTGATTTAACAATCTTTGAAACTGCTTCCGCTTGTCCAATTACTTTATCAGATAGGTTTGATTCCATCTCAGATAGAGTTTTAGTTTCATCGGCATTTAATTTTGTTACCGGGATTTTTGTCATATTGGAAACAACCTCATAAACTAAATCAAGTGTAATTTCTTTCTTGTGTGTAAGAAGTTCTTCTTCAAACTTTTTCTTTTCAGTCTCAAGTTTGTTTAAGATACGTTTTTCTTTGTCACGGAGATTTGCTGCCTCCTCATATCGTTGTTGTTTTACAACATTGACTTTTTCTTGTTTGATGTCTGACGCTTGTTGTTTTAATTTTTCAATTGTATCGGGCATTTTGATATCCACCTGACTTCTTGCTCCAACCTCATCAATAATATCAAACGCTTTGTCCGGAAATTCTCTATCGGTGATGTAACGGTCAGCTAAATCAACACATACTGATAATACTTCATCCGTATAAGTTACCTTATGATAATCCTCATATTTGTTTTTGACATTTTGAAGGATGATTAGGGTTTCAGCTTTGGTTGCCGCATCCACTACAACTTTTTGAAAACGTCTTTCTAATGCTCCGTCTTTCTCAAAGTTTTTTCGGTATTCATCTAATGTTGTTGCACCAACACATTGAATCTCCCCACGGGCAAGTGCCGGTTTAAAGATGTTTGATGCGTCCATTGAACCTGATGAGTTTCCTGCTCCAACGATTGTGTGGATTTCGTCAATGAATACGATGATGTTCGGTGCGTTCTGAAGTTCTTCAATAATAACTTTCATTCTTTCTTCAAATTGTCCACGGTATTTGGTTCCGGCAACAATTGATGTCATATCTAAGGATACGATACGTTTGTCCATTAAGTTTCTTGGACATTCCCCATTATAAATCATAATGGCAAGACCTTCCACGATTGCGGTTTTACCACAACCAGGTTCTCCGATGATTATTGGGTTATTTTTCTTTCTACGTGAAAGGATTTGGGCGATTCGTGTGATTTCTCTTTCTCTACCAATTACCGGGTCAAGTTTACCCTCTTCGGCAAGTTTTATTAAATCTCTACTAAAATTGTCTAATACGGGAGTTGACGAGTCAGTCTTAACTGCTTTATTACCACCATTACTTCCACCATCCATAGATTCTATCATAATTAATTGTTTTATTTAAGTATAAGGGTTAATTCCATTTTTTCAAATGGTTCGACAAAAGTAATACTTTATTTTAGATTACCAAAACAAATTTTAATTATATTTATAAATATGGAAGAGAAAAAAGCTTGGCAAAAATATATTGAGAAATTAAATGCCGATAAGGAGTTATCGGACACTTATAGAAAACTTCGTCACGCCTTTAAAAGGGAAGGTTGGACCGAGAAAGATTTGGTAAGACCACCGTATTATCCAAATGATATTATGAGTAATTTTCAAAAATTTTCAGGATTAAGAGATAAATTATATTCCGAGTTAAAAACTTACTTTGATATTATTGACCATAATGAGTTTAGTGATTATATTAGTAATAGGTTAAAACAAATAGACTTAGAAACACCTTTAGAAAATGGCAATATTAAAAGAAACAATCAACGGGACGAAAATTATTAATGAGATAAAATCGTCAAATGTTAAAAAAACAGAATACGATACTGAGACTAAAAAAATGTTAGTTGAGTTTAACAATGGTCATAAATATGAATATGACGATGTACCCCACCAAGTATACACTCAATTTAGAATGGCAGAATCTCAGGGAAAATTCTTTTCATCAAAAATTGTTAAAACATACAAACACAAAAAACTTTAACAATTATACTTTTTTAAGTATTTATCGTTAATGAGCAATCTGAAAAGTATATTATCAAGCTTTCATTTACGGGACGACCTAAATCCTAAGATTTGGGAATCGTCAGATAAGATGAATCCTAAGGTTAGAGAACGACTTCTTAACATCGCCTATGAATTTATTAATTCATTAGGTGTTGATGTTGTAGTATCTGATGTTGTTATGACCGGGTCTTTGGCAAATTATAATTGGTCACAATATTCCGATATTGATTTACATATAATGGCTGACTTCAACCAATTCTCCGAAAAAGAATTACCATTATATGAAGAACTTTTTAACTTAAAAAAAACATTATTTAACGACAAACATAATCTTACCATATTTGGGTATGATGTTGAACTATACGTACAAGACGAGAGTGAATCACATTTTAGTAGTGGAGAATATTCTGTATTACACAATGAATGGGAAACTAAACCTAAAAAAGACAATACAGAAGTTGATATAGATTTGATTAAATCAAAATCTGAAAAGTGGATGAAACTAATTGACGATATATTAGAAAACGCCAAAGACGAACCATTGGATATTGCGGTAGAAATGATTGACAAATATAAAGACAAAATAAAAAAATATAGAACTGCCGGTCTTGAAAAAGGTGGTGAAATGTCAGATGAAAATTTAGTGTTTAAAGTTTTAAGAAGAAACGGTTATATCCAAAAACTTTTTGACTTTAAAAATGACTTTATAGATAAAACACTTTCAATAAAAGAATCTATTAAGTAAATCACAACATTTTTAATTCTGAGTATATTTATATATAAAAATAATTTTCAAAAAAAAATCAAAATGGGAAACAATTTAAGACCGATTGGTAGCGAGAAATTAGAGGGTATGGAAAAAATCGCCCGTATAATGGAAATTGCTAGATATAAAGAAAACATTCCAACACCTATCAATGAGGATAAATCTGTTGAATACAATAAAGTATTAGCCGATGGTAAAAAATACCAAATCATTAAAGAGAAAAATGGTTATGTTATTAAAAGAACATTAACCGAATCTACTGAGTTGGATTATTTAGAACCGATGAAAAATAGAAAATATTACTCATCATATTCACAAGCGTTAAAAAGACTTAACTTAATTGCTAAAGAAGTAAACGTAAATGAAGGTAACGAAAGTAACATTAATTTATTTTACGAAAGTGCTTCTGAAGCTAAAAAATATATTTTAAAAATGGGTAAAGGTGAGACCACTGAACAAGCGGCTCCCGCTCCGGCACCGGCTCCCGCTCCGGCACCCGCACCTGCTCCGGCACCTGCTCCATCAGAAGATGAGGCATTGCCATTACCTGATGAAACAGAATTACCAACAGGTGATGATATGGAACAAGACGATAATGAACCGGTAACTCTTAAATCAATTCAAAAACTTACAGGTAAATTAGCTCAAAAACTAAGAACATTCCAAGATACTGAAGTAGAAGGTGAACAAGAAATGACATCTAAAGATACTAAATACGTAATCAACTCAATTTTATCAGCATTAGATTTAGAAAATTTAGATGATGAAGATAAAGATGAAATCGTAAATAAATTTGAAGGTGATGATATGGGTACTGACGAATTTGGTGGTGAACCAACAGGAGAACCTTCAGGTGAAGAATTTAGTGATGAAGAATTAGGTATCGGTGGTGGTACTGAAGGTGAAATGGGAGAAGGGTTTGATGATTTTGATACAAAAAGTAAATTTTCAGATTACGATGATGATGATTTTGATGAAATTGACTTACACAAACATTTTGGTAAACATCATCCGAAACACGATATTGAAGATGAAGATGAGTTTGATTTAGAAATGGGTGAAGGATTTGAAGATGAAGATGAAGATATGACAACCGGTGACCGTGAAAAAATGGGTAAAGATATGGTTTCTAAAATTTTTGATGAAAACGAAGATTTTGAAGATGAAATGAAACCGGTTCACCCAAGACACAGAGGTAGAAAAAATGCTTACGGTATTGACCCTGAACACGCAGGTCACGTTGAAAGTATGATTGAAAATTTATTTACTGAATCAAAAGTTGATAGTATATTAAAAGGATACTTTAAAGTTGATGAGTCAGAAAAAAAATTAATTGAATCTAAGAAAAAAGATGTTAAATTAATTAACGAACAAAAGGCACAAAAAATAACTAAAATAAAACAACTTTCTGAAAGTATTTCTCAAGAAGTTGCTTCAAGAAAAGTTATGGAAAAATATCCAAACGCTAAATTAGTTGGTAAAACAAACAAACATAATTTAGTATTTGAAATGAATAACAAACAAATTAGAGTAAGTACCAAAGGAGAGATTTTATGAGTTATTTAATATATGTTAATGAATTAGGTCCAAACTATAAAGGAGATAACATATATGAATTCATATTTTCGGATAGTTCAAAAGATATTTGGGGTGAGGCTTGGGAATCAAAACCGGCTAACGGTTATCCTCTTCCTCCTGACTTAGAACACGTTAAAAAAGTAGGAGTTTTGAAGAATGACTTAATCACATTGTCAGTAATTCAAAACTCTGACTATTTTTCAATGATAGATGCGATGGACGATATTATCGCATTGTCTTTTGAAAATGAAAGTGAAGATATTGATTTTGAACATCAAAAGAGACTAGTCTTCAAGTTTGGGGAAACAGAACAATCTGTTAAAGATAAATTATATGAACGAGATATCGTTTTAGAGTTTGAAAAAAAAGTTGTATATGAACACTAATCAAAAAAAATTGAAACTTATTGGTCACGGACTAAAAGCATCAACCTTAAATAATTTGACTGAAAGTCAAGTAAATATCTTATTTGGTAAATTAACCGAATCTAAAAAAGAAAATAAAGAGGCGGTTACTCAAACATCGACAACAACAACTTACGATTTGAATGCCGCACCTGACGCTAAGGCCGCTCAAGACGCTCTTACTAAGAAAGGAATATCGTCGACTATTGACCCTACAACAAAAAAAATGACAGTTATGTCTGAAGATGAGGTAGAAGAAGACGATACATTAAAGGTGGTTCAAGACCCTGACGCAACTGAGGATGGTATGGGTATGATGGAAGAAAAAGAAATTGACGAAAAATTTGAGTCAAAAAAACAACAAAAATATTTCTTCGCTAAATGTGGTGACGGAAAAACAAAAGAACAAAAAAAATGGTGTAAAATGGCTGATGAATTTACAAAAAAGACTAACTTTGCCAAACTTCCTGAAAAGAAGAAAGAAACCAAAGAAGAATTTAACTTTGGAGATTATGGTAAAAAAGTAGTTAGTACTGTTAGTAAGCTTAATAGTGATAATGTAAACAAACTTAATCCTGTTGTAACAGGTATGGGTAAAGCAACCACTGATATTTTTACTGAAAGTGAAATTGAAAAACAAATTATGAGATTAGTAGAAAAACACATTACACCAAGAATGTCTAAAAAAGACCTATTAAGTATTATTGAGGGAGACACTAAGACTGCTCCTGCAAAACCAAAGGTTAGTCCCGGTACTAAACCAAAACATCCGTTCCAACCGGACCCTGATAAAAAAGGAGCTCCGAAAGCAATGAAATCTGAAGTTGGTGAAGACACTAAGACTGCTCCTGCAAAACCAAAGGTTAGTCCCGGTACTAAACCAAAACACCCGTTCCAACCAGACCCTGATAAAAAAGGAGCTCCAAAGGCGATGAAAAAAGAAGTTGATGAAACTTCGTTACCAAGTTTCTTAAAATTTAATTCGTTAGGATTTAACAAAAAATAATTATGAGTGCAAATTTAAAAATGGAGAAGATATTGAAAGTCAAAAGTGATTTAGATAAAAAATTAGTTAATGAAGGATTAACTGATAACCAACAAACTATGTTAAACGAAATTAATCGTCGTTTAAACGAGGCACCTGTTAGTTATGAAGGACCTGAAAGAATGGAACCGGGAATTGAAAGACAGATTAATCAAAAACAAACACCATATGCTGAAAACCCTATGTTACCTCAAGATGGTGATAGAGATTTTGTTGAATTAATTTCTTCTCAACGATTTAAAGACTCTGTAGAGAAAGTAAGAAGATTTTTAGGTGATACTACACCAATACAAGGAGATAATCCGATGCAGGGATTAATGACTTCTATTATGGGTGGTTTACAACAAGTTAAAAGAGTTGAAGTTCAACATAAAGAATATCTTGAGAACTTAGCTGTTAATTTAGTTAAAAAAGAATTAGGTATTCCTGAAGGTCAATTACAATTTGATGTTGAATTAGTTAGTGGTATGATGGGAGCAGCTGAAGGGATGCAAACACAACCTGAACAACCGGATGAAGAAGAAGTTGAAGACGCATTTAAAGAAGGTGAAGAACATCAAGAAGAAATAGAAGACTTTATGGATTCTATGGAAAAATTCAATTTAGAAAAAGCAAAAAGAAGAATGATTAATTCATTAGTTCAAGGAGCGGCATTTAAAGGGGGTCATATGTATGTTTTGGTAAGTAACGAAATAAACAGATTAAGCCCTGAATTATTAAATTTATACGGTGTTACACAATCATTAATGGAACACTTATATTGGTTGTATCCTGATATGGAAGGAATGGCCGGTGGTGGTGGTGGTCAAATGGGACAATCAGAATCTGACCCTGAAACTGACCCACCAACAATTAAAGCGAAAGCGTTTACGTTTCCTTTATTAGTTCACGAAATAGTTAAAGGTATCTATTCTTTATATGGTGACCAAGGACTTCCAAACGACCCTGTTCAAAGAAGTATGGTTGTAGGTGCTGAAGATACATTACCTGCGGAAATATGGGATTCAAGATTAGGACCAATTTTTTGGGAAAAATTTAGAGACTCTTGGCCTGACAAATTATATGAAGAAGACCAAAGACACCTTCAACAATATTTATTTATGAAATTGTCTCAATTAGAGGCAAAAGATTTTATAACTTTAGCGAAAGCTATTATGGAAGATAAACCTGAAGCTAAAAAGGTGATTGATAGAATGGTTAATGAGATTGTAGAAATCCTTAAAAAACACGAATACGAAACAAAAATGTCTGATGACGATGATGATAGTGATGGTGGAAATTATGGTAATGATGATTTTGATGACTTAGATGATTTGGATGATATTGATTTATCTGCGTTAGGATTCTAAAAATTACCGACAACATTATGTATGTCAAATTTAACAAGAGAACAAGTATTAATAGAATACGTAAAATGTAGTAGAGATGTTGAATACGCACTTAAAACGTATTTAGAAACATATGATAACACGGTTAAAAAATATGTTCCATTGGAACTTTTTCCGGACCAATTATCTTTATTAGAGGATTACGAAAATTACAATGAGAATATAGCATTAAAGTACAGACAGGCCGGGGTATCAACAGTTACCGCGGCTTGGATGTCACGAAAACTTGTATTTGCAAGAAAAGAAACTCCCGAAAAAATATTGATTATTGCCAACAAGTTGGATACATCATTGGAGATGGCAAATAAAATCAAAGCCTTCGTTGGTCAATGGCCATCTTGGACAGGTGTAGATTTTGATAAAGCAAAAAATTCCCAAAAACATTATAAGTTAACAAATGGATGTGAGGTTAAAGCCGTTGCAACATCTAAGGATGCCTTGCGTGGATTTACACCTACGATACTTGTATTTGATGAGGCGGCGTTTATTGAAGCCGATAGTGATTTCTGGTCTGCTTGTATGGCATCCCTATCTACGGGGGGTAAAGTAATCGTGGTTTCAACACCCAATGGTTACGACCAAATTTACTACGAAATATACGACCAAGCGTTACGTAATATGAATGACTTCAAAATTACGGAGATGTTTTGGTATAGAGACCCACGTTACACCAAAGATTTATTTTTAGTTAAAACTGAAGACATTATTCATTATTTGTTAAATAAGGAAGATTATAATCCTGACGATTTTATTGATTGGGAAAAAATACCTTACGCAAATAGAAACTACAAAGAGTTAAGAATTATAATGGATGCCGGTTACAAACCTTGTTCTTCTTGGTTTGAGGCGATGGTTAAGAAATTAAAATACGATAAACGTAAAGTATCTCAGGAGTTAGAATGTAATTTCTTAGGTTCCGGAGATAACGTATTTGATTCTCTTATGATGAGTAAAATCCGAGAAAATATGATTCTTGAACCTGTTAATAAATTAATGGGTAACGCTCTTTGGATTTGGAAAGAACCTGTTGTTGGTCATAAGTACATTATGGGTGTGGACGTTTCCCGTGGGGATTCAGAAGATTTTAGTTCATTCCAAATTGTTGATTTTGATGCGATGGAACAAGTTGCCGAATTTGTTGGTAAATTACCACCCGATACTATGGCTGAGATATGTCATAAATGGGCAACAATATATTCTTGTTTTATTGTAATTGATATTACCGGAGGAATGGGTGTTTCAACTGCAAGAAAACTACAAGAAATGAATTATAAAGATTTATACGTTGATGGTGTTGATACGGCAAACAAATGGAAATACGACCCAAAATCAGCAGAAAAAATTCCGGGAATTAACTTTAATAATAAAAGGGTTCAGATAATAGCTTCGTATGAAGAGGTTATGAGACACGGATTCCGAATATATAGTTCTCGTTTATATAATGAAATGAATACATTCATTTATATGAATGGTAGACCTGACCACCAAAAAGGTCATCACGACGATTTAATTATGTCAATTGCTATGGCGACTTATGTTGCTGAATCTTCGTTTAGTAAATTGACAAAAGTAACTGAACATACCAAAGCGATGATTGAATCTTGGGCTGTTAGTAATAATGACGTTGTTTCAAGAAATTTAGAATTTAATCCGGTTATCCCAAATTATTATGGTACAAATCCAAGTCAAATGGGCCAACAAAGTGTTTCAAGAGAAGATTATATGAAATATGGTTGGTTATTCGGAGGTATGTAATATTTATAAAATAAAACTGAATGGGATTTGTAGATAGAAAAAAATCGGGTAATATTTTTGCTGGGTCAAGACTAGTTGTTGATGGTCAGGGAATTTATAATGTAAAAATTATAAAACCTGGTTTTGAACGAAAAAAATCTCCATTGGAATACTTTAGACCTATAGAAATAAAAGGTCCTGTTCCGGCTCCTTTCTGTGATTTTAATGGTATTTTATTTATAACACCAACACCGACACCAAGTATTACTCCGACCCAAACAGTTACTCCGACAAATACTCCTACACAAACCGTAACTCCTACAAATACTCCTACACAAACCGTAACCCCAACACCAACAAATTTACCAAGTGAAATGTGTTTTACGGTTATAACGGAAGCTATAGGTTTTGAATGGAGTTGTACTATAGGTAAAACGGGAATTTATAATGGTAAATTTTATTATGAAATATTATTAAATGATTGTTTAACACCTGTTGGGTTTGTTTGGTGGAATACTTCATCAAGTAAATGGAACTATACTGAGATTTTAGGTGACGATGTTTACCATTTCTTTTGTTCTAATAGTAATCCCGGAAATTATCCGTTAAGTGATGTAACATACCCTTGGGTTGAGGAATCATATCCTCAATTTATAATAATTTCATCAACATTAGGAATTTGTCCAACACCTACACCTACACCAACCACAACAGTAACACCAACAATAACTCCTACCGTAACACCAATAACTTGTGATGGTAATTTAGTAATCAACGGTGATTTTAATAATAATCTTAATGGATGGTCACAACTTTTTGGGTCTAATTGGGTGTGGAGTTCTAATTATGGGGGTAGTGCTAATTTTATTGGAGAATCCGAAGGAAACTTTTTATATCAAGATATATTAACTGAAGGGGCCACTTATAATATTAAATTTAAACTATATAACAACTCTTCTTGCACTGAATACGGATATGTCCAAGTTAGTGCAGGTAACACTATTTCTTCACCAATTAGTGATACCGGAGTAACATATCACGATATTAATCTTGTTTGTGGAACAGGTACATTTTTTGGATTTGGGGCGGTAGATGGTTGTCCGGGGATTATTAACACAATCTATATTGATAATGTTTGTGTAACAGAAATTGCTGGTCCAACCCCCACACCAACAAATACCCCAACAGTTACACCTAGTATAACAGCGACATCAACTTTAACTCCAACACCAACTATTACACCGACTATTACATTAACCACTACTCCAACAAATACGCCAAGTAACACACCAACAAATACACCGTCATCATTACCGCCGGATATCAATTATTTCCAAGATTGTTGTAATTCACTTAATATTTATAAAGTTGGTGGTTTTGTGACTACAATTACTATAGGTCAATCATATTATATCACAACAGATGGATTCAGTGGTTGTGTGACCGCTGTAAGTGGTTCATCATTTACCAGTCAATATAATATAATAAGTTTTGGAACATCTATTAGTTGTGCTGAATGTACATTTGAAGACCCTTGTCCACCACCATTACTTTCACAAACACCAACAAGTACGGTTACACCAACTATAACTCCAACCCCAACGATTACGCCTACAATAACGTTAACTACTACGCCAACAAATACACCAAGTAATACTCCGAGTATTACACCAACAAGAACTGTGACTCCAACTGTCACACCTACAATAACGCCAACAGTTACACCTACCATAACATTAACAAACACCCCAAGTAATACTCCGACAAATACTCCAAGTGTTACTCCGAGTATTACACCAACAAGAACTGTGACTCCAACTGTTACACCTACAATAACACCTACAATAACTCCAACAATAACTCCGACAAAAACGGCAACACCAACTGTTACACCTACTATAACATTAACTAATTCTCCAAGTAATACTCCTACAAAAACGGCAACACCAACTGTTACGCCTACTATAACATTAACTAATACACCGAGTAATACTCCAACAATAACACCAACAAAAACTGCAACACCTACTATAACATTAACTAACACGCCAAGTAACACACCAACAAAAACTGTTACACCGACAATAACATTAACTAACACACCGAGTAATACTCCTACAGTAACACCAACAACACCCGCAGTAGTTTGTGTATGTTATACATTAACTAGTGATACACCACCACCACCGGACCCATCTATAGGTGGAACTACTTTCCAATACACTAATTGTACAGGTGGTACTCAGACAGTATTTGTTGAGGGAGGAACCCCACAAGATGTTTGTGCACGAGAAAACACGGTTACAAGAACTTCTGGTGACCCGGGAACTATTGATGTCTCTGCGTACAATTGTTGTTTAGGTTCTATTGTTGGGTGGAGTTATAAAACAACTTTCACGGTGGGTTGTATATTAGGTGCATTCACAAACGTGTGTACTGACAATGCTGATATATGTTTGTCAACAGTAATTTATAGTTCAGATGGTACAGGTTGTTTAGGTGGTTCAATGGCCTCTGGATGGTACGCAGATTTTAACACTACTTCCCCCCCAAATAAAAGACAATGGAATGGTACTAGTTGGGTTGGAGCTTGTGTAAGTTGTGGTAGTTGTCTTGTTGCCGATACAATAATAACATTATCAGATGGGTCAACTAAATTAATACAAGACATTCAAGTTGAGGATGTACTTAAATCTCTTGATGTTTCAGGAATGCCTTTACCATCGGACGAATGGTACTCTTGGAGTAGTGATACATTGAATTATGTTGATTCAACATCAACAGTTATTAACTTTAATAGATATATTGTTAATTCTGTCATAGACATTAATAATGGTAGATTAATTGCGACTGATTCACATAACCACGTTGTTAAACAAAATGGTGTGTGGTATATTAGAACAACATCTGAATTAAACGTTGGTGATGTATTATTAGATATGGATAACACCGAATTTGAAATTACATTATTAGTTACAATTACAGAACCAACAACAGTTTACGATATTGATGTCAGTAATAGTAACTTATATTTTGCGAATAATGTATTAACTCATAACAAATAACCTTTATATTATTAAAGATTGAACTAAATTAAATTACATATGTCAACATATATTTTAATAACAACTGAAAACTACGACGGTCAAATGGCTGAAATTACTTTCTACCCAACAACGGGTGGGAGTATCTTTTTGGGATTAGTTTTGTTACCTTACGAATATTATACCGACGATTTTTATGGGACATATAGTATTTACATACCAAGTAAAGACGCGACTTGTGAATTAAGATTTATTACCCCAACTCCAACAAAAACCCCAACCCAAACACCAAGTCTTACACCTACAAATACCCCAACAGTAACAACAACACCAACCGTAACTCCAAGTATTACATCAACGTCAACAACGACACCGACTGTAACTCCGAGTATTACGGCAACACATACCGCAACACCAACAAAAACTCAAACACCAACTCCAAGTATTACAAGAACACCAATACCAACAAGAACCCCAACTCAGACACCAACACCGACGGTTACAACAACTAGAACACCAATCCCTACTAGAACAACAACACCTACACCAACACCAACAATAACTAAAACTCCGACGGCAACAGTTACATTAACTCCAACAGTTACTCCAACACATACGGTAACTCCGAGTTCAACTAACCCATCGTGTTTATGTGTGGAAGTTGTCATTAGCCAAACCGATATTGATAATGCGGTTAAAAATGTTCTTTTTCCGGATAATACGATAATTTTTCAATCATCAGAAAAACAAAGTAAATGTGATGGAGGTGAAATCGGTTATAGTTTTACTTCACCAGGAACATACCATTTCTGTGTTAAAAGTAATATGGTACAAACATTAAGTTTATATTATTTCTTTGAAGATACTCCTTATTACTCCCCATCAATTAATAGTACAATAACTGTTAGTACAATAGGATGTAGTGTTGATTCAGATTGTGGGACTAATGTAACTCCAACACCTACACCAACAATGACAGTAACACCAACCTCAACAACCAATTATGAATGTTGGGATGTTGGACCTTGTTGTTTAGGTTTACCACAAGAAATTATGAGTGTGCCATCAATATATGGATTTTTAGATGTTGTTTTAGCAACAAATGGATATTGTTACCAATTACTAAAACCTAGTGGTAGATGTCCCGGGACTTTAACTTTCTCAATGTATTATTCAGATTGTACTACTTGTACTTCGGCAAACAAAATTTGTCCAACACCAACATCAACCCCAACAAACACACCAACCCCAACTGTTACACCAACAACACCGGGTTCATTTATTAGTGTTTGGAGAACAACTGAATATGATGAATCAATTACACTACCATTAGTACCAAGTGGAAACTATGCGTTTTTTGTTGATTGGGGTGATGGTTTCACAAATACTATAACATATTGGGCACAATTTCAAACAACACATACCTACGATGACCCTGGTGATTACACCGTAACAATTAGTGGTGTAATAAGTGGGTGGTCATTTGTTAGTACTCTTAACAATAGTATAACCTCACGTCCAAAATTTATTAGTGTTACAAGATGGGGTGTATTAGATATTGGAAATGAAGGTGGTGCATTTTTTGGATGTATAAATTTAGATTTATCTAGTGTTTCAGACACAATAAATTTAAATAATGTCGCAACATTGACAAATATGTTTAGTAGTTGTATATCATTAACGACTATTAACAATATTAATAGTTGGAATACATCAACAATAGACACTACTGACAGAACATTTTACAATACAACAAATTTTAATGATAATATTAGTAGTTGGAATATGAGTAGTGTCTATAGTGCGTCAAATATGTTTTACCAAGCAACCTCATTTAATAATGGTGGTAATCCGGGTATCAACAATTGGAACGTAAGTTCTTTACAAGACGCGGCAGGTATGTTTAGAAGAGCTTTGGCTTTTCAACAACCAATAAAAAATTGGGATGTTAAAAATGTTACTAACGGTTCTAATTTTATGTTAAATAAATCAACGGCTAATTATCCGGCATCTCAATTAGATGATATTTTCAATACTTGGTCAACGTTAACATATTTACAACCAAACGTAGTATTTAATTTTGGAACAATTAATTATACGTCAGCAGGTGTTACAGGTAGAGGAGTATTAACAAATTTAACAAATAATTGGACAATATACTCGGGAGCACAAATATAGTAATACAAAGTATTTATTAAAGGATAATAAGATTTAGATTTTTAATATGGAAAATAATCAAAATAATAATAATATGACGGTATGGCAACGGTTATCCAGTGCCTTTGGTCCTAACGCTCAGTTAAACCAAGATTACCCTGTCTATAAATTAGATAAGAAGGAGTTATTAAAAACAACTTCCCAAGCAGAATACGAAAGAGAAAAATTACAAGCACAACAAACTTATTACTTAGCCAATCAATGGACTAAAATTGAAAGTAATTTATATACTCAAGCCGTTTATTATGAACCAACAAGACTAGCATCGTTTTACGATTACGAGTCTATGGAGTATACTCCTGAAATCTCAGCGGCATTAGACATATACGGTGAAGAATCTACAACAGTTGACCAAAATGGTTTTATGTTACAGATTTATTCTGAATCAAAAAGGGTGAAAGGAATTTTAGCCGATTTATTTAATAATGTTTTAGACGTTAACACTAACTTACCAATGTGGACAAGAAACACTTGTAAGTATGGTGATAACTTTGTTTACTTAAAATTAGATGCTGAAAAAGGTATTGTGGGTTGTATGCAATTACCAAACATTGAAATAGAACGTTTGGAAAGAGGTATGGCCGCAAAATCTGCAAACATTGAAGAACCTATTGAAAACAAAGGTTTAAGATTTAAATGGAAAGCTAAAGATATGGAGTTCAACTCTTGGGAGGTAGCTCATTTCCGTTTATTGGGTGATGATAGAAAACTTCCTTACGGAACTTCAATGTTAGAAAAAGCAAGACGTATTTGGAAACAATTATTGTTATCTGAAGATGCGATGTTAATCTATAGAACATCAAGAGCACCTGAAAGACGTGTATTTAAAGTGTTCGTTGGTAATATGGATGACAAAGATGTTGAACCATATGTACAACGTGTTGCAAACAAATTCAAAAGAGACCAAGTTGTTGATGGGAAAACAGGAAACGTAGATATGAGATTCAACCAAATGGCGGTTGACCAAGATTATTTTATTCCTGTTCGTGACCCTGCGGCAGCATCTCCAATAGAGACATTACCGGGAGCTCAGAACTTAGCTGAGATTGCCGATATAGAATATATCCAAAAGAAATTATTAACCGCTCTTCGTGTCCCTAAAGCCTTCTTAGGTTTTGAGGAAACAACGGGTGATGGTAAAAATTTATCTTTAATGGATATTCGTTTTGCAAGAACAATCAACAGAATACAGAAATGTATGATTGCCGAATTAAATAAAGTTGCGATAATACATTTATTCTTATTAGGATTTGAAGATGAATTATCAAACTTTACATTAGGACTTACAAATCCATCGTCTCAAGCAGATTTATTAAAAGTTGACCTTTGGAAAGAAAAAATATTATTATACAAAGACGCGGTTACAGCAATCGAGGGTATTGCCCCTGTATCTGTATCGTGGGCTAAGAAACACGTATTAGGATTTTCTGATGAAGAAATTAAATTAGATTTACAACAACAACGTATTGAAAAAGCCGTTGGTGCTGAATTAACTAATACCGCAACAATTATCACTCACACAGGTATCTTTGATAACATTGATAAGTTATACGGAAACCCTGCGTCAGGAACAACCGCAGGAGCGGGAGCACCGGCACCACCTGACAGTGGTGGTGGAGGAAGTTTCTCTAGCTTAGGTGGTGGAGGAGACTTCGGAGGCGGGTCTGAACCGGGTGGAGCACCTGAACCGGGTGGTGACCTTGGGGCAGAACCTGGAGCGGAACCTGAAGGAGCACCGGCACCGGGAGCACCAGCACCTGAAGAAGAGGTAGTTCCTGAATCAGTTCAAAGAGATAATCTTAAAATTTTAGTGGAAAGAGGAACAATGACCGAAGAGGATTCGTACATTGATTTATCTAAAGGGAAAAATTCTTTAGGAGAAATTGAGGTTCAACTAGGAAAACTTCTAAAAGATTGATATTTATATTAAAAAAGAAATTATGAAATTCGGTATATTAAAATCAAAAATAGAAAATGTGTTGTTGGAATCATATACAAACAATACATTTAAAACAGAACTTAAAAACTTTAAAACCCTTGTTTTAGAGAATAAAAACGTTGCGAAAGTGTTTTACCTATACGATGAACTAAATTCACCAAAAGCATTAAATGAAACATATATCAATGAATTCATCAATGAGTCCGTTAAGTTATATGAAAAATCATTATCTAAAATTACCAAGTCTGATTTTAATAAATTAAACGAGTGGGTGAAAAACTCAAACGTAGAAAATTCTTACGAGACAATTGATAATTTATTCTCAACTGATGTTCTTACAATTGAATCAAGAATTAAAAGTAAAAAACTTATTTCAGAAACTCTTAGAAAATTACCGGTGGTAACAACTGAAGGTATTAATCTACCACTAGCCACTATGGTTAGTGTGGCAAACAAAACTATTAAAAATTATATTGACGGGTTAAACGAATCTGATAAAAAAGAATTAATGTCTTTATTGTCGGAAGATGATAATACATTAACCGAAAAATATAATACCATTAAAGAGACCGTTGTTGAGAAATTAACAAATATGAAAGACTCATCAGACGATAACTCAGTTAAGAGCAGAATTGATGAGACCTTATCTAAGGTATTAGCGGAGAAGTACGACAAACTAACTTATTTTAAACTTAAAAGTTTAAACGAAAATCTTTAATCATCATTTGACTTAAATTTCTTTTGGACATATTTTGCCTTAGAAATTTCAGCACGTTTAACGACAGATTTCTTTTTAAATTCTTTTCTTTTTACAAGCTCAGAACTTTGTCTAGTCTTGATAACTTTACTTTTGTAAAGCTTCAATGCCTTCTCAATAGAAATGTTTTTGTCTAATTTTACTATTATCATATAATACATATATTCCGCAACTACAAAAAAGTTTTGACTATCAAGGTAAAAACACTTACTTTTTTAGAAAATAAACAGGAAAATTATGAAATTTAATGAAAAAGGGGAAAACCTCTCACATTAACGGATTTAAAACCGCTAAAGTTGTTTACGGAACAGTTGATTCCGTTGAACTAAAATCACTCTACTTAAACATCCAAACTTGGGTAGAACCTATTGTTGATTCTGACAATTGGACCCGGACAGTTCTCAATCTGAGCAGAGCCATAAAACACACCATATATCAATCGTTAGATAATAAAATTTTTGACACAAAGTTTATCGTTGATTTAGACTTAAGGTCAAGCGGGTTAAAATATCAAAAAAAATCATTTATGAATTTGGAGATTAATTTTTATATCATTCAACCCGATTTAGATTTTAAAGACAAAGATATCAAAGACTCGTTAACCAATATCACATCTAACATTTTTATAGAAAACTTCAAAGGTAACGAATATTTTAATTTTTATTTAACCAAAAAGAGTAAAATAGAAGAAGATTTGTTACAAACCGAGAATGTTTAATATTTATAAATAAAACATTCAAAATGAATTTAAGAATATTACAACCAAGCGAATCAGGAAAAGGTATATTAGTTGAATACGACGCAGGTTATATTAACCCAACGGAAACACGTAATGTAGATATTATAAGAGAATCTAACGGAATGTTAGACCACTCTAAACCATTTGAATTCTATGCTGTATTACAAAAATATAATACCCCAAATAGAAATGGTAGATTATACCCTGAACGTATATTAAAAAGAGAAGCTGAGAACTATAAAAAAATGATTAAAAAAGGTACTGCCCTATCCGAGTTAAATCACCCGGAATCATCTTTAATTGATTTAGATAGAGTATCTCACGCTATCACAGAAGTATGGTGGGAAGGTAATGTCCTAATGGGTAAGATAAAACTTCTTACATCACCGGGATATCACGAAAGAGGTATTGTATCAACCAAAGGTGACTTAGCAGCAAACTACCTTAGACAAGGAGTTACATTAGGTATATCCTCAAGAGGTGTTGGTTCCCTTAAAAAGATTGGTGAACAAAATGAAGTACAAGACGATTTTGAATTAATCTGTTTTGACTTAGTATCATCACCATCCACTCCGGGAGCGTACTTATTCTTAAATAAAGAAGATAAAAATCTATACGACGAAAACTTAGAAGAAGAGAAAAAAATGAGCGTTGAAAGACACGTTGGGGATTCCGGAAATAAATCGCTTGACTTAATGAAAAAATTAAACGATTATTTAGGACACTAATTAAAAAAAAACAAAATGGAAGAAAAGTATTTTATTGCAAAAATTACCTTAGACTCAGTTGATGAGGCATCAGGAAAGATTAAAAAATTAAGAGAAGAAAAATTAGTTAGCGGTTACAACCCTACTGACGTTGAGGCGAAAGTTACTAAAGTTTTTGAACATTACACAATGGAGTGGAGAATTACCGCGATTGTTGAAAGTAAAATTGACGAGGTCATTGAGTAATCAAAAACACATCTATTAACCAAAAGAGGACAATATGTCCTCTTTTTTTATGCTTTTTATTTTTTGGTGATATTTATCAATGTATAAAAAACCTGTTATGAATTAAGAATTATTTAAACTTTTTTCATAATGGGCGATATTTATATATTAAAATAACTTAAACACAAATGGCAAAAGAAAAATCTTTAGTTGAAGAGGCTATCATCCAAATGAAAAATTTGGAAGAAGCGGTGGCTGAAAATGCAAAAGGAATACTTGCTTCGACTATGTCGCAAGAAATCAAAGAACTAGTAAAAGAATCTCTAACTGAACAAGATGATGATGAGATTGAAACTGACATTGATGTTGAAGAACCGGAAGGTTCAGATGATATCGCCGATATTACAATGGGTGATGACGAATCTGACGAAGAAGGTGATGAAACAGATATTGATAACATTGACTTAGGTATTGGAGACGATGACGAAGACGACTTAGAAGACGTTGAAGACGAGGACGAAGACGACGAAGACACCATTGACCTTACTGACGTTGACGATGATGAAGAAATTCTAAGAGTTTTTCAATTGATGGGACCGGATGATAATATTGTTGTAACAAAAGACGACAAAGGAAACACTCACCTTAAAGATGAAGAAACAGGAAAAGAATATATGATTGTTGGTGAAAGCGAGGAAGAAATGGATGAATCTTGGTCAGAAATGGATGAATCCGATGACGACAATGAATCTATTGAAGATATCGTAGGTAGAATGTTCGGAGACAACGAAGATGAAGATGAAGAATTTTCATTTGACGACGAAGAAGAAGATTTTGGAAACGAATATGAGGACGAAGACGAAGACGAAGAAATTGTTTACGAAATCGTAATGGACGAAGAAGAAGAAGAAGAAAACGAACAATCTGAAGACCCAATTTCTGAATCTAAAAAAATGTCTGTTAAACCAAAAGGTGTTGGTATGGGAACTCCAAAATTTAAATACGATGCAAAACCTAACCAAGGAACAGGATTCAAAACAAAAATGAAAGAAGGTCCTAAATCTGTTGGTACAGGTAAAGCAAAATTTGATTACAAAGAAGGAGAAAATTTAGATGGTGAATTTAAAGCAGTTAAAAAAACTGAAACAAAAGAATCATCAGCTAAAAAACCTGTAGTTAAAAAAGTTGAAACAAAAGAGGCGTCACGTACTTTAGGTAACGGGTCTAATTTTAGAAAAGGTGGTTTACCAAAATCAAGAGCACACTCATCGGCAAATACAGCTATCAAAGAAAGTACTACTAATAAAGAAGTACAAATCCTTAGAGAGAAAAACGAAGAGTACAGAAAAGCTTTAAACATTTTCCGTAATAAATTAAATGAAGTTGCGGTATTCAATTCAAACTTGGCTTACGCTACACGTTTGTTCACTGAACACTCAACATCAAAACAAGAAAAAATTAACATTTTAAGAAGATTTGATGGTGTTGAAACTATTAAAGAATCTAAAAATTTATATCAAGTAGTTAAATCTGAATTATCCGGGAACTCAAAATCTCAATCTATGAATGAGTCAATTGAAAGAACAATCGCAAAATCACCTTCTACAGGAGCGGTTAACTTAATTGAATCTAAAACATATGAGAATCCACAGTTCTTAAGAATGAAAGATTTAATGGCAAAATTAAAATAAAAAATAAATAAAAATTAATAAAAACCAAAAAAAATGGGAGCATTATTAGAATCAGGTCTAGTTGGTAACATCGGGTTAAAACACTTGAAAGTTATTAAAGAAGACACAATCAACAAATGGGATAAATTAGGATTCCTAGAAGGCCTTAAAGGTCACTTAAGAGAAAACGTAGCTCAATTATATGAGAACCAAGCGTCTTTCTTAATAAACGAAGCTACTTCTGACGGGTCTTCAGGTTCATTTGAAACTGTTGTTTTCCCTATCGTAAGAAGAGTATTCTCAAAATTATTAGCTAACGAAATCGTATCTGTACAAGCGATGAACTTACCAATCGGTAAATTATTCTTCTTCATCCCTAAAATTCAAGGGTATCAAGATGGAGCATCTCAAAATATGATTGATAACCAAGCAGGTGGTACTCACCAAGCACCACTAGGGGCTCCGGGTGGACCAACAGACCAAAATGCTGGATACACAGGTGCACAAGCTTACAAGAAAAATCTTTACGATTTATTCTATGAAGGAACAGAAGCAGGTTTAGACCCAGCTGGTTTATTTGATTATTCAAAAGGTCAATTCTCTTCAGTTACTGCTAACACTCAAATTGTTATTTGGCAAGATGGTGGTTTAACACCAACAGGTGCTGTTGCAGCTTACAGTAATAAAGTAATCAGAAAAGTACTTATCGGTGTTTCAGGATTTACTGCTTCAGGAGCAGGAAAATTAATCGGACCTGATGGTAACGAAATGGATACTGAAACTTTCTTATCTGATTTAAGAGTTTACGCTAACATTACAAGTCCTTTTACAGGAAATACTTCTTGTTCAGGTGTAACTCACAATGCAGCGGGAGTACCAAACTCATTATTGTTCAGAGTTGTTACTCAACAATATGGTAAAGGTATCGTTCAATACGGTTCAACAACACAAACTAACTTCCCACTTGCTAGTGGTAGTAATCCAGCAGGTAATGGTGGTTCATTCTACGACGTTTGTGACGCTGAAGGTGTTATCTACTTAGAACTTGACTTATCTTGTCCAGTATGTGCTACTTGTGGTGGTGATACTTTAGATGGTTACACAGGTTCTACTATCGGAACAATAACTAACGGAACATTTACTACTGTTTACAGAAGATATAAAGAAATGGAATTTGAAGATAAAATCGGTGAGGTTTCTTTCGACTTACAATCTGTAACAGTTTCTGTAACTGAAAGAAAATTAAGAGCACAATGGTCTCCTGAGTTAGCTCAAGACGTTGCAGCTTTCCACAACATCGATGCTGAAGCTGAATTAACAGCTTTATTATCTGAACAAGTTGCGGCTGAAATTGACCGTGAAATCTTAAGAGATTTACGTAAAGGTGCAGCGTGGAACTTACGTTGGGATTACAATGGTTGGAGAAGAGTAAACGGTTTAACAACTTCTTACACTCAAAAAGATTGGAACCAAACGTTGATTACAGCAATTAACCAATTGTCTGCTCAAATCCACAAATCTACATTAAGAGGTGGTGCTAACTGGATTGTTGTTTCTTCTGAAGTTTCAGCTATCTTTGATGACTTAGAGTACTTCCACGTATCTAATGCTTCTCCTGAACAAGACCAATATAATATGGGTATTGAAAGAGTTGGAACATTAGCAGGACGTTACCAAGTATACCGTGACCCTTACTTCCCAGCTAACCAAGTGTTACTAGGACACAAAGGAACATCGTTACTTGACACAGGATACATCTACGCTCCGTATGTACCATTACAATTAACTCCAACAATGTACAACCCATTCAACTTTACACCGATTAAAGGTATAATGACGAGATACGCGAAAAAAATGGTCAACAACCGTTTCTACGCACGAATTACTGTTGATGGTGTTAGAACATTCGATTTAAGAGAATTGAGATAATCAAAATCTTAAAATATTTAACAAAAAGGGACTATATGTCCCTTTTTTTTATACATATAAATTAATACTTGATTTTTTGTGAGAATTATGTATATTTATAATATATGAAAAAGATTATACCAACTGAAGAACAAATTATTGAAATAAAAAAAATGTTTGTTAATGAATTAAAAGGTTTACGTGAAATATCAAATAATTTTGGGTGGTCAACATTTACCATAAGTAGAATATTAAAAGAAAATGGTGTGGTTATTAAAGGTAGTGGTAGAAAATTCTTAGGTGGTAGAGAAGTCGCTATGAAAAAATATTTCTCAAAACCTGAGACTAAAGAACGTCTAAAGAAAAATCACAAAAAATGGGCGGAAGAAAATAAAGAACATTTAAGTGAATACATTAAAAAATACCGAGAGAATAATGCGGATAAAATTCGTCAAATTAAACGTGATTACGAAAGAAATCGCAAAGCGAGAGACCCCCTCTATAAACTAATTTCCAATTTCAGAACAGCAATATACACAGTATTAAAGGAGAGTAACGTAGATAAGTACGGACATTACTTTGATGTTCTACAATATACCCCGGAGGAATTGATTCTTCATTTAGAGAAACAATTTAAGGATGAAATGACGTGGGATAACTATGGTATTTGGCACGTTGACCATAAGTTACCAATTACATCATTTGATATTCAGGAGATGGGAGATGAGGAATTTATGAAATGTTGGTGTTTAGATAACCTTCAACCTATGTGGGGTGAGGAGAATATTCGTAAATCAAACAAATTATTCTAAATTATAAGATATTTATAAATAAAATATTTTATGAAAAAATTATATTTCTTAGATGAAGAGGAGAAAAATAGAATCTTAAATATCCACGAGAGTGCTACGAAGAGACAATATTTAATGGAAACTCCTTTGACGGATTTTAACGATAAATTACCTGATGAGACATCAAAGAAATTTACTGCGATGAATAATACTTGGCAAGGTGTAGGAACTAGAGAAGGTGATATGTTAAAGGTATTGAAAACATTTACAGCGAATGATTATAAATTATATAATCAATATTTGTTATTACATAAAAATAGTTCCGACCCTTTTGATTATTCATCATTTCAAGAAATCATAAATGGTGAGATGGGGAAAGGTAATATGGATGATGTTGTAAATATAACTAATCAATTAAAAACGATTGGTATCAACGCAAGTTATACAAAAGACAATATTAATGATTTTAGACAAAACTCATTCAAAATTGGTGGTACCTCAACAACAAATACTGTAATACCAAATTGGGCAACTTGTGTTAAACAATTTGGTGGTACTATGGAAGCTCATACTGACCCTACTTGGGTTTTAATCCCACTTAATAATGGTAAAGTAGGTAACAGTATATGGTTTAAGAATAATTATAACGCAATGTATCGTCCCGGTGGAGGAGCTAACGATATTAATGGTACTTGGGCTTGTAACGGTGGTAAGTTAACTATTAAGTTAGATGATAAATGGACTTGGAATGGTAAATGGATTGACCCCAATAAAGCGACCGTTGTTGACCCTAAAGCGGCGTATAAAGAACGAGCTAAGCAAGTAAATCAACAAACTACAAATACAACAAAAGAGATTCAAAAATTATTGGGTCAACAACAAACGGGTAATCTTGACGCTACGTATGTTGAGAAAGTAATTGATTTATTAAAACAATAAGATAGAGATGAAAAAAGTTATATTAGAAGAAATAGAAAATATGAAATACCTTTTGGGGTATAAAAGGGGTGTTGTAATTTCTGAACAAATTACAGATAAAGAATTGGATAATTTACCTTCGGAAACTGCGGCAGCAACACCACCGGTAGCTGCGGCACCGGTAACTGATACTACAACTGCGGCTCCGGTAACTGATACTACAACTGCGGCTCCGGTAACTGATACTACAACAGCAGCACCGACAACAGGTTCTGAAACACCTGCAACAACAATTAAAATGGGAGTTAAAAATCCAAGGGTTAAATACTTACAAGAATTATTAAATTATAAATTCCAATCGGGGTTAGTTCCTGATGGTTTATACGGTCCAAAAACAGCTGCGGCGATTCTTAAAAATATTGAGGCAATAAATCAAACTCAACTTAAACCGGTTGAACCGATAAATAAAACCCCTGAAGTTATTCAACAACCGGCTCAACAAATAACAGCAAACGCAACAATACCACAACAATAATATGAAAAATTTATTCTTAATTAACGAAGAAGAGAAAGATAGAATTCTAAATCTTCACGAAAACGCAACTAAACGACAATATTTGTCTGAACAACCAACATTAGATTTTGGACAACCATCTCAACCTGAGGTAACAGTACCTACTTTAGTGGATGCTGGAGCAATAGTTAAACAAGGTATTGGTAGTGACCCCTACGTTTATGGGAAATTAGGTAATGATTACTATTTTGCTAAAGCGTCTGATGGTGATTACCCTAATTGGGTTTTAGCAACAACAGATAAGGCGATTAGGTCTATTAAGTCTAAAATTTATAATGAAAAACTTCCACCTGTAAAAACGGTTAAGGCTCCTGAGAAAGGTAAGACTAAGGTACAAAAACCAAAGATAAATAAAGATTCTAACAAAAAATTTGTTGATAAAGAAACAAATAAAACGGTTATTGATAATACCAGAGTTAAAAGAACTGATATTGATAGATTAAAAATTGCGGATAAAAATAAAGTTAATAAAACTAATAATAAGGTTGTGGTGACTAGTAAGATTAGTCCAAAATTTAAATCATCTCTTGATACAACAAAATTAAGTACTACGAACTCTGTTAAAATTTTTAAAGCGGGTCAAGATAATTGTGCTCAATTTGTTAAAGAATTTATTAATGGTTTACCAAAGCCGGGTGATGCTTGGATTGCACACGATAATAGTAGTCTTGGAACGACAGTTTGGTCAGCATTTACTAAATTGCCTATTGATACTCGTAATAATATTATTAATCTGTGGAAGAAAATTGATAAAAAAGGTGGAGGTACTGAACGTGGTCCATATATGACTCAAGTTAACTCAATTGTTAGTAATTTAGTACCTAATTCTTCAGGAGTTAATCTACAGTTAAACGATATTATTGGATTATATTATCCGGGGTCAAAACATCACGAAGAGGCGTTTTACCAAGGTGGTAAAATATTTTTCAAAAAAGACGCTAACGGTAACCCTATTGCCGGTAACACAATTAAAGGTGGTACAGGTTGGGGTATGAATACTCACTTGGGTGTTGTTGGGGCAATTGATAATGGGGTTCCAATTATATTCCATAATATTGGAGGTCAGGTTTATGCTGACCCATATACTAATATAAAAGGCGGTAGTAAAGTTGCTTGGGTAAAAAGAGCGTAATATGAAAAAAGTAATTAAATTAACGGAATCAGATTTAATTAAAATTGTTAAACGAGTGATAAATGAACAATCGGTTGTTGGTGCACCAAATAATGGGGTTATTTCTAAACCTAATCGTCCTGTGAGTACCGCAAAAAATGATAAATTCGCACAATTGTGTTCATTATTATTTAAGGCAAGAGATGTTTCTTGGGCGGCAGGTGTTGCAAAAACATTATTTAATAATCAAGGTGAAATAAATCATTTTGGTGCCGCTATAGTCAATTGGGGCGCAAAGAATCCAGGTTATGATGGAAGACTATTAAATGGTGCAATATGTTTTATTTTTAGAGAAAGTAAAGGTACTATGGCATCATTTATTTCACCTAAAGAAATTTTAGGGGCAACATTAAATCTTTTTGGTGGTAATCACTCTCAAGGATACGCTCAAATTCAACCGGATACAGCTAGAAGTTATGGAATTGATATGAAGTCACTTTATAGTTTTGAAGGTTCATTAGACGCTGTTTATAAAATTTTATCATCTAATTATGAAAAGGCGAAAAAATACTATAATGGTGCAACCGTTAGTGTTTATGAGAATAAAGTTTTAAAACAAGTTCCGGCGATTGGTGGAGACGCTGCTCTTCATTTGGCGGTTGCTGCTCATAATGCGGGTTCAGGTATTATAAATCAATGGTGTGAAACAAATATTCCGGGTCTTGCGAATCTTTGTTCAATAAAACAAAGACAACCCTACACTGATAAACCAAATTATATTGCGGTAACAAATACTAATAAAAAAATCCCTAATTATTTTCCAAATATTGGTGGTGTACATAATTATATGCCTCAATTCATAAAATGTTATAATGTTTTGGCTCCGTTACCGGCACTAATTCCTCAATCATTGGCCCCGGCATCCAAAGTTAAACCAAAAGATAGAACAACATTTTCGGCTGACGCAACCAATGCGATGGTTAATTAATTATTTTATTAAAAGATTGTTAAAACTTTCAGAATCACCTAAGAAGGTATCTAAGTCAACATCTCCTTTAATACCTTTTATTTTTCCTTTTTGATTATATTGCCAAAAAACACAGTTAAAATTATTAAAGGATGGTTTAACTTTATATTTTTTATTAATGTGTAACCATAGAGGGTAATCATTTAATTTACCTTCCATAAAAATTTTAAAGAAAAAATAATCGGTGTACACAATCGGTTTAACTCCGTAGTGATTTTCCGCCAATTTCAACCATTTATTAACCTCATCAATATCGCATTCTTTTAATTCAACGTCTAATATTGGGGGTAAGTCATTTGTGGTTAATTTAACACTATTTTTAAAGTTTTCAAATTGTTTGTTTGCTGATATTCCGGGTGTGAAAAAATGGTAAGCACCACGAATGATATTATTTTTTTTACAGTGTTTCCAATTGGATTTAAACATTGGGTCATTATATGATTTACCTTCAGTAGATTTTATCATACAAAATTTTGCGTGGTTTTTTACTTGATTCCAATTATATACTTTATTGTGGTGAGATATGTCAATACCACATATTTCAAAATCAGATTTTGATGACGGTGTTAAATCAATTAGATTATAAACCATCACCATTAATAATACCAAAATTGTTCCGATAATTGTTTTCATTTTCATACCATTTAAATGTTAGGGTACAAAGATACAAAAAAATTATTCTTCTACAACTTTATCTTCTTCTTTTTTTGAAATTATTCTAATTGCTTTGGAGATTACTTCGGATTCACCAATTGTATATACCCCTGAATGATATGCGTGAGAGACGGCTTGGATTAAAAGATAAGACGCTTGTTCTTTATCCATCGTATCTAAGATAACACTTAAGTGGTCTTCTGTGTATAATGGGATTGAGTTAAAAAGTTTTCCAAATAGTTCTTGTTGTTCTTCCATAATTGATTTTGTTTGATATTTATAATGATATGAAGGAAAATAAAAAAATACAGATTAAAGAGGCTACGGGTGATAGTACCGGAAGTAGGGGTAGTTATATTATGCCAATGCAACTTGGTATTAGAAAATTTAAGAAATCACAAATGGGTCCGTTTACAGAACCTGTATCAAAATATGATAGTCCTGAATTAGAATTTGATAGTTATGATGGTTCAATGGATGAAACAAAAAAACAGATTAAGAAGATTGAGGGTAAGGCGAAAAAGGTTACAAATTACATAACCAAACATCCAAATTCAACAAATAGTGATGAGGACGGAAACAATATCAATCAAACCCCCGGTGGAAAGAATAAGATAGTCCCCATTGTAACAGAATGGATTGAGATAACACAAGATACCATTTTAGAAGATATCCTCTTAAAACGTCTAAAATAACCCCCTACTCAGTAGGGGTTTTTAGTTTTTTAGAGTTGTCCACTCTATCTAAAATGCCTTTTAAAGAATATTTGATTTGAGACTTCATTTCATTTTTTAGTTCTTGTCTGATACGTTCTACTTTTGTATCGTACATTTTAGTTAATTTATCCCAATCTCTATTAGATAATAAGATATTACTATAGTAGTATTCGTGATTGATTACGCTAATTTTTTTATCATCAAGGATAATAAAGATTCCTAATTCGGAGTGTTTAATATATCTCTGAGATGAAAGAGGGGCAATTAAAAATTTTGAACCTTCACTTGTTATAAGTTTACGACATATTGCTTTACAGATATGTACGTCCCCTAATAGTCCCGGGTCTTGGTAATCAAATTGGTTTCTTGCTTTTGCAATACGTCTTACTGCCAATCTTTTAAAAAATTTAAATATTTTTCTCATTTTACACTTGATTTATTATTAGAGTACAAATGTAAGGATATTTTTGTGAATAAAAAATTAAAAGACAAAAAAAAAGAGAAAAATTAATTTCTCTTTTTAAATTTTAGTTATTCACTCCGTTAACACCACCGAGAACGACGGTATCTAATAACATAATTGCTTTACCATACTCATTAAGATAGATTGCGTGAGGTTGGGGTATTGTTGTTACATCACCACCAACTGCGATACAATCTCTACAAGTTGTGTATGCTCTACCAACTTCTAATGGTGCTAATGCCTCAGGGACATCGTTAAATAATAATTCCGGATTAATAAATGGTTCTGTTGACATAATATATTTTTTTTAGTAAGTGTATTTTAATATTTCGTAACACTCAGGTCCTCTTGTTGTAAAAATTGGCCCATTTGTTAATACGTTGTTTATTGAGTTTAATGTCATTTGATATGTCTCTACTTTATCAGTGTTTACTCCATCTCTAACATATAAAATTGTTTTAAACATTTGACCACAATCATCACAACTATTATAAGATGTTGTATCTGTTGCTGTGAATAATGTGAAGTCTAATAAATTAAAAAATGGTGTTTCGGTTGACCAAGTTACACCTGTTTGTGATATATCTCCTGATGGTATGAATCCTACAGCATCTGAAGAATTTGTTAATAATTCCGTTTCATCAATTGTTAAGAATAATAATTGTGAATCACTAGAGTCTAACGGACTTGTTGGAACCGTTATTGTTGGTCCGGTATAATAATTTGTCCCTTTTGTCCATCTAAAGTTTGTAATGTAACCTTCAAATAATGTATCTTGACCACCAATACCACCACCAATAACTAACGGTAAATCAACCGCAGGGTCTCCTTGGAAGTTATTTATATCCACAACTGTTGAACCACTATATATTAGAACACCATCTTGGTATACTCTAATTGATTGATTATTTCCACCAATATTTTCAGAACTAATTGAAAAATACGACCAAACGTTATAAACAGGTGTGTTTAAGTTAATTGATGTACTCCCACTCGCCATCCATAATAATAGGGTGTTACCATTTTCTATGGATACACCAAATTCTTCACCCGCAAATTGACCAATGTCAAAAACTCTTCTACAACAAGTATCTGTTGAAGTATATTTTTGGAACCACTCTACAGTCCAAGGACCAAAATTTAAGTCCATTTGGATATTATTTGCAATTGTAACTAAACTAGTTGTACCATCAAAGTACATACTACCATTAATATCGGCACCTTGATTTAAGTTTGGTGTAGTAATAACTGAACCAACTGTACCACATACGGCAACTCTTTCATTTACGTTTGCTTTGATTGATTTAACAGAACTACCACTTAATCTATACGCCTTTTCTGATGAACTATCAAATGACGTTACCCAAGTTGTGTCAACACCATTACTTATACCACCTGTAGGGTCATCATTACAGAAAAGATTATTTTGTTCTATAATTAAATCAAAATAATTTGATTGGTCTTTATAGAACTTAAAGTTATAAATTAAATTAACTTCAAAAGGAAAGTCAGTTGAGTTGTTAGTATTTCCCTCAAATCTAATTATTGTTGTGTTACCACCATCAGTAGTACCCGTATATAAAGTAACTAATGATGAATCTAAACAAGTACCATCATCTTCTCTTGTTGATATGTATACACCCGGTAAACCTGTCTCATTAGGGATATCTCCCGGTAATGGGTCAATATCATAATTTGTAGAACCATCACCAAATGTTAAATATGAGTTAGTACCAACCCATACTGAAGTATAGTTTACACCTAAGAAATTCACATCAAAATCAAACGGTAATTCTATAAGGAAATCATCATCATCATCACCACCACCATCTTCAAAAACTACATCTAACCCAACCGTTGAAATAGGTGAGTAAGGTAATTCAGTTGCAATCATTAATCCTCCACCGACATATTCTGTTTGATAATCTGTTGGTAAGAAGATGTTTGAAGTTACACCATCACAAGTTGTGAATGTACGTAATTCATAATCTTCACCAATAAATAATTCTACTAAACGGTCAGTAGGTGATTGAAATCTTCCACCCGCTAATAATGCTCCTGAAGATAATAATTCTGATGTGTAAACAATTGCTGATAACTCAAAAGTAAATGTCGTATCTAAAGTACCATCAGAATTTAATCTTACTAAATGTGATATGTCATTATGAGCACTATTATTATCACCGTAATAACTAAAGTATCCACCAACCATAATTTTACCATTTGGTAATAATGTTAAAGCAAATGCTGCACCACCAAAACCACCGGAATAATTATTTCCATCCCAATCGTGAGTTGTAAAGGTTTGGTCAATTTGATAAATTCCTTCATCATCTTTAACTAATCTAACAATATTTTTAGGGATTAATGTTAGGTTATAATCAAGAATATCGTGACCATAACCACCACCAACAACAATTAACTTACCGTCAGGTTGTTTAACAATATTATTAACTCTTGGTTGACTACCATTATCTACATTAAATCCATTACCAAAATCCGGTAATACATCACCTGTTGGAGATAATTTAACAATACCTCCTAAATTATTTGTTCCTTTATAGTAAGTAAATTGACCACCAACAATAATGTTTTCTGTGTAAGTTATAGGACCATTAGTATTATAGAATGGATTATCTCTAATTATTTCGGTTGTTATTATATATACTCTATCACCATCAAAACCATCACCCATATCAAATGTAAAGTCAGGAGAACCATCAGAGTTTAATCTAACAATTTGATTACAATAAAAATCATAGTAGTGACTAAATTGCCCACCTACTAATATTTTACCATCTCTTTGAAGTGCGATAGTATTAACGGTACCATTAAATTCTGAATTAAATGTAAAATCTTGGTCAATTGTACCATCAGAGTTTAATCTAATAATTCTTCCCGCGTATTCACCGTTATATTCAGTAAATTCACCACCCACTAATATTTTACCATCTTCTTGTAATGTGATTGCTCTAACAATACCATTAAATCCTTTTGTAAGATTAATACCAAGATTTTTTGAATAAAATCTCACATCACTATCTGTTAAGATATAATAATTATCTTCATCACTTGTTATGCTAATAGGATAAACCGGTCCATTACTATTTTCAGAAAAATCTATTTCATATTCTTGTACCCATCCACTATCAATATAACCACCAATTAATTTGTACGATGATTCTTCAATACCGGATGTTATCCAAATAATGTTATTTTCATCTATATACATAGTTGTTGCATTTGTAACTTCACCGGATAAGGACGCACTACCAACCTCTGTTAAAGTTATTGGTGCTCGTGAAGGCGTTGGAGTTACAGTTTTAGTTATTGTTGGTGTCGGAGTTGTTGTTTTTGTTGGAGTAACTGTTGGTGTTGTTGTTTTTGTTGGAGTAACTGTTGGCGTAACAGTACGAGTTATTGAAGGTGTTGGTGTAGTTGTTTTTGTTGGGGTTAAAGTTATTGTTGGGGTTACAGTAGTAGTTGGTGTAACTGTTGGAGTTACAGTACTAGTTGGTGTAACTGTTGGAGTTACAGTACTAGTTGGTGTTTGTGTTGGTGTTTGTGTTGGTGTTTGTGTTGGAGTTTTAGTTGGAGTTGGTGTCGGAGTTGGATTCACCGATAAACAAGTTAAACAATCACCATAATCTGATGACATAGTACTAACCACATCATCACCAACACCTACTTCAGCGGTATCAACAACTTCATAACACCCAATTGTTGTGAGTCCTGTAAATGTTAAATAATAATTTCCGCCAACTACGGGTAATGATGTCCCACTAAAGTCGACTTGAATTGCTGTTCCCCCAGCACAAGGTGCTATTAAATATGTTACTAATGCCATTATTTTGTTTTTTTATAAATATCTTTTTTATTTTTATTAATTTTAATATTGTGGTACATTTAATTGATATTGTTTTAGGGTACCTGAACCATCTAACACATAAATTAGTCCTTGTGTGTCACCATTAACCGCAACAATATCTCCGGTATTTGGTGTAGATATAATCTCTGTAAAAGTTGTTCCATTAAATGTGATAACATAAAGTCCACTAAATGGAACACCTACAAAAATATAACCATCTTGACAATACACGGAGTTATATGAATAAATCTCTTCCCACTCACCAACAACATTTATAGAGGTTCCCATTAATTGAAACGCTTTCAAAGTTTGATTACCACCATCACTAGATGCTGTAGATGCGTAAATGTAATCACCATCACCCCATATTTGTGAATATTGTTCACAAAAGTGTCCTTCGGTTTTTGTTATAAATTCTAATGTTTCAAAACCTGTATTAAATCTCCACACACCAATACCCGCGTTATCAAATACAACATATAAGTTTGTACCGTCACCATAAATTTGCCAAGGGAATCCACCTGGAACAAAAGATGTCGTATCATAATTTGAAATAACCGATACCATCTTATTATTAACAATCTTAGATACATTTATTACATTTGATGAGTGGTCAAGAGTAAATATATAACCTTGTTGTTTGATTATGGACACAGGTGCGTCAGGATTATTTAATAACAATTTATCATTATTATTAAATGTTTCATCAACATTACCGTTTGAATCTAATCTCATAAAGTTATTAACTATATTATTATCATATATGTCAAACTGACCTCCTACAAGTAATTTACCATCAGGTTGTTCTACGGTTGTATAAACAAAAGAACCGGTAAACCCTGTATTTTGAAAGAATGGGTTTAACACACCTTCAGGTGATATTTTAGATAAACCTTCTTCACATAATGAATTATAGTTTTCTGAACCTGTAAATTCTACCGTACTATAAATTTCACTACCACCTGATATTGCTTCTCCGTAAGGGCCGTATGGTAAATAATCTACCAAAACATTAACAGGATTACCAGTTGTTGGTATTAATAATGAAGTGTTTTGAAAATAATTTTTATGTATTAAAGGAAACGACGCCTCTTCAGTTATACAATTAATCGCGACGTAAATAAGACCATTTGCTTCAATTGCTTCATCACAAGATGAATATGTCACATAATTTACCGCAGGTATAGTATCCCAATATGGGCCGTCAGTTTGACTCCAATCAACTATGTCAACAATTGTTCCCGCAAATTTAACAAAAGCTGTCCCCATAGTAGTGGCCAAAAAATCAACGTATAGTATGTCACCAATTTCGTATTTGTTATCGACAGGTATATAATTAGTAAAAAAATCTTGAGGTTCATTAGTTAAACAATCAACCACAACAGCTAATTTATAATTTGAAGTGTAAGCCGCCACACAATCCGTGTAAGTGTTTACTAGAACATATTCAGGGTCACCTGAAAATGGTTCATCTAATATAAAACCACAAACAGTTATGGAAGGATTTATTATGCTTTGAAAACTATAAACAGACGTACCTGTTACATTTAATTCAGTATCAGAACCAACAATATATGTTATTGTCTCACCCTCTAAAGGTTGAGCACAAGCTTGAATTAAATAAGTGTAATCATAGTTTAAATTTAAACTATATAGTTGTGGTGCATTATTTGTGTTATTACTTGAAACACTTCTTTGTGAATTGTTATTATTTAATGTTGTGAAGTTAATAGTACTACCACTTAAAAAGTCGGTTTTACCACTCCATCCGGTAAAATTTAGTTTGTTTGCCATTGTCGATTTTTTTTTATTTATAAATATCTATTTATTCTGAATACTTCACATTAACAATCTGAAATTTGATTTGTCTTTTGTATGTATTAACTTCCCCACTACTCTCAACTTTAATATCTATAAAGTATTCGTTTGGAATTTTATCTCTAGTATCAAACATAAAATAGTATTCATTTGGGGTTCGGTTTATTTTTGTCCAATCTTGAACTTGAACTTCTGTTTGTCCTTCTCTAACATAAACTCTATAATATGAACTTACGGGTCTCAATAATTTATTGGTTGAGAATGCTTGTTTTATTATTACACCAACTTTTCTAATATCGGTATTATAAACTTTTTCATCTTGTTTAATACCATAAAAATCAAACCCGTATAATTTTGGGTCAATAGATGTTGTACCTATTTGTAATGAGTGACTTAACGGATAAACATTGAACTGATTTTCAATTTGAGGAATGGTAAATCCATTTGATGTTAATTGATACCAATTATCGGTAAATGAACATAAAGTATTATATCCTATGATTGCCGGAACTCTAACTTCATAAACACCTTTTGTTTTACGACAACTAGTAAGACCGGTGAATAATGTTGTTCCATTATTATCAATGATATCCACAATTGGGTTACTATCTAAATTAAACGGAATTCCATCATTATATAGGTATAGGTATAGTTTGTTAACTTTACCTTGAGTAAATGAGTTTCTGTCATCTTCAATTAAATCGTCATATGTTGTTTCCAAATATGGTTCATAGAAAGTTTGAGTGTGTCTAGTAAAGAATTGAACTTCATAGTTACTAGTCAACCCTGTTAGATTTTCAATTTGAGGTTTATAAGCAATTCCCCAACCTGAATGAACCGGTGTACTACCATTTAAGATGTAATTAATTTCATTGGTCATATCAAAACTAACGTTCTCATCACCAAATTCAAAATGTTGTGTATCAACAATTATTAAATCATTGTAATTAAATACTCCATTGTTTTGATTATCATAGATTCCCGGTTGAGTCCAAGTATCTATTGTTGTTGTTTGGAACCAATTGGATGGTCTTAATGAGAAGTTTTTATCAAAGTTACTATAATCATAAATTAAATCCGCAAAATCATAACCAACACCTTCATCCCATAATTGTTGGGTATCAGGTTCAATTGGTAAGTTTGGGATTCTAAATAATATTAAATCAAATGATGTTGCTCTCATTCTACCTTGTGATGTGGTTGTATTTAACAACTCTTTATCAAAAGTAGACGTGTTGGTCATTCTTAAAGTATGTTTGACGGATGAACAGGTTGAATCAAACGCGATGGTACCGTCAACAATTTTTTCATTTAATAATGTAAAATCAATATTAAATATGAATCTACTGTAACCACTTGGATAATCCAAAGAGATTGTTGAACCATAAAATATCTCAGTAACAGGGTTTCTACCCGTGTTAGTGTAACTATTTGATATGATTGTGTTGTTCTTGCTGAAATAAGAATTGTTAATTGACATAAAATCTTTTAACAATAAATATTTAGTTTATACGAATGTTTTGATTTAATATGGTATTTTCTGCTTCCGCTAGTATAGAATTGATTTCTTGAGTGGTTTGACCGTTACCTGAGGCGACCGGAACCGGAGCCATAGTTGCAATTGGATGAACGTGACCCGTAACATAAGAAAATATTTTTCTTATCAGTTTTATCATCTCATCACCTCTAACCATTGGGTAAGTTTGTGTTGAAATTGTTTTACCCGGACCAATGAATTTATCTTGGGGAATACCGTAAAGAGTGTTGTTTAGATTTATTCTACCTAAAGGTCCTTCAGAATCTTGAGACAATAAATAAACTCTTTGTGCACCTAATACACCATACGAGATATCTTGGTTTGAGTATTCAATTGGAGTAACGGCGGTTGTTTTAAATGTACCTTGAGGACCAATTAACGGTAATCCGCTTTTGTTCTGCCAAACCAAAAACCAACCACTATCTTTCATTGCATCATTTAGTTTTATTCCGTTAGATATCTTTTTAAAATTTAATTTGTTATTAATATCATTGGATATCTGAGCACTAAATTTAAACGTATTTCCTGTATTATATGTTAATTTTGATGGTGTTACAATATATGGAAATGTGTCTTGAGGTTTAACGTGTTCTTGAGAGTTAACGGTATAATTAGGTATATCAATAAATCCGGTGAACACATTTGAGTTAAACTTATTAATCAAATTTAACACTTCTTGAAATGGCAATCCTTGAAATTTAACTTCTTCAATTGGACCAGTATAATCGGTACCAATTGATAAGTTTTTAATACTATCTATTTTAAAATTAGAAGTATTGGTTTTAACTGATGGAGTGACATTATATAACCCAACACTTCCGGTAAATAAATCTGCGGAAGTTTCTAAGTTTGTTATATCCCAAATAACCATTTTTTTTACCGACATAACAGTTTCAACCAATCTTGATAATCCTTCTTTTGGTTTTGTTGTTTTGGTTTGTTTAAAATTGGATATTTGTAAAAATGAACGATATTGATTTCCAACCGGTAATGCCGATTTTGTCAATTCTTTAGTTTTACC
>Ga0304730_1000119_pt1 | contig 77042 bp, 67 predicted proteins | sample M_130628_MF_Meta_FD_190474 | JGI IMG/M metagenome (GOLD analysis project Ga0304730, IMG submission 190474) | Freshwater microbial communities from Lake Montjoie, Canada to study carbon cycling - M_130628_MF_MetaG (v2) (version 2) | ecosystem: Environmental > Aquatic > Freshwater > Lake | place... | reverse complement strand
AATTCTTTTAAAATATCTTTTTCATATGTAAATGTTTCGCCTGACAATTTTATGACAGCGTCTTGAAAACCAGAAGTTCGAAGAGCAAGTATTTGTAGTAAATAATCAGAGTCATTACTACCAAGTCCATATTGAATTGAATGATGTTGTTGCGCGTGCCAACTGATAATGTCATCAAATATTTTCTTTCTATTTACTAGATGAATACAAAATTTTTGCTCCTTTGGATATTCTAATTCACTACAAACATCATAAAATTCAGGACAAAACCATTTGTCAAACAGTATTTTGAGCAATTCTAGTTCTACTAAAAGAAACTTTAATTCTTCCATTAAATCAAGTCGACGCCATAAACTAAATGGATAAGTGCTCATTGAATAGAAATTGTATTTATATGGAGTTCATAATAAACAATACAAATAGTTGTTTTTTTCATTTTTTTATTTAATGAGTTTATAACTATCAATATAATTATAAATGTTAATATTAAAATGACAAGTAAAGAACAAATATTAGAAACAATAACTGCAATATCTAAAATGATACTGATAACCTTTAAAAGTTTAGACACTAAAATAGCAATAAGAAATCATACACTTATATTTTCAGAACCTATGGATAACTTACATATTTTAACAAACCATTTACCACAAAGTATTGATAAATTTTTGGGTCAAAGTGTTGATAGATTTATGAATGGAGATAGTAGAGAAGACATTTTTTTATTAAATAAAGTTATTTCACGTTTTATATTATGGTATGTTTTACCATATAAAGAAAAAGACAATGATGTTTATAAAAGTTTAATTAATATGAGTAAATATTTGTGTTTTGGTCTAGAAAAACTACAAGAAACATATAAAACAGGTAATGTAGTAGGAAATTTACAGTATTATATTTTGGTATTATTGTCTGTAATTAATGAAACATTTATTCCAGAAACATTGTTGGATAATAGTTCTATTGAAGATGAAGTTGCGTATTCAACAATGTTTGATATTGATAAATTTAAAGATTTTTGGTCAAAAGATGAATTGAAAAGTTTAATTAAACAATTTGATGAATGTTTCAAAAATATAGATGAACCTGATAATATCATATTTGAAAAAACTAATAAGGTTGCTATAAATGAAGACAAACAATTGTCTAGTATAGCAACAATATTTAAAATTGTTCCCAAAAAATTAAGCAATGTTATTGTTAGTAATCACATATGTAATATAACACATATTTTAAAAATTATGGATAAAAAATTTATTGGTATGTTAAATCAATCTATGAAAAATTAATATATGTATATAAAAATATTATGAAACATATTATATTGTTTATTATGTTTTTTGCTATATGTGGTTTAGTAATAGGTATAACGACATATAAATATACAAAATCACATTTGATAACAGGAATTTCTGGAGGTATAATTGGTATAATTAGTATAATTGGTTTAATATTGTTTATTGATAAAACAGAATTATTTACAAGATATTCAAATATAAATGATATATATAGATATGATATTAGTGATAATTATACTGAGGTTTAGAATTGTCTAATAAAACTATAAAACTATGTTATAAATGCCAAACAAAAAAGAAAACAGAATTTTAAGAAATGAATATAAAAAAAGAAAAATAGAAGTTTCAGAGTCTGAATATGAAGATGATTTATCTGACGATTTATCTGAAGATTTATCTAAAGATTTATCTAATGATTTATCTAATGATTTATCTAATGATTTATCTAATGATTTATCTAATGATTTATCTAATGATTTATCTAATGATTTATCTAATAATATGTCTAATAATTTATCTCATTTATCTACAAAATATAAAAAACAAGTTAATATGTTAAAAAACAAATGTTATGAAGACACTGTATCTATTGATAAAATTATTGAATCTAATTTCACAGAAATGGATAATTGTTGGTTTTACAAAAATTTAGAAAATTTAAAAATGTTAGAAGGTAAAGATAAATTTGATTTGACAGAAAAAATAGAGAAAAAATACAAATTATTAAAAGTGTTAAAACAAAATAATATGTATGACAATATTTTATTAGATGAAGATATTGTATCAAACATTATTAAGTCAAAGCATACAGATACAATTAAAAAAATTATGTTAAATAAATTATTGTCTATTAAAGACATTTCAGATGATTATTATAAATGCGTAGAATGGATAAACACTATTTTACTTTTACCTACTGAATGTAATAATAATCTTAAAAACAATTCAAAAACTATTATTAAAAATTTACACGATAATCTACACAAAAATTTATATGGTATGGATAAAACAATTAAACATATTTTACAGTCAGTAAGTGCTATTCTAAATGACAGAAGTAAAGGTAGTATTTTAACACTCGTTGGACAATCAGGTGTAGGAAAAACAACAATTAGTTCGTTAATATCTAAATCCATTGGTATGGGTTTTGGTCAAATATCGTGTGGAAATATAAATGATATTTCAACATTGATAGGTCATAGTTCAACATATATAGGTGCTAAAACAGGATTATTTACACAGATACAAATTAATAATAAACAGATAGATAATGTTGTATTATTAGATGAAATGGATAAAATAACGGATACTAAAATAACACCTATATTGCTACACGTGTTAGATTTTTCACAAAACAACAGATTTAAGGATGCGTATTGTCCTGAAATAGATATAGATTTGTCAAAAAACTTGTATATTATATCTGTTAATTCAACTGATAAATTTGATACTGCTTTGTTAGACAGAATGAAAATAATTAATGTTGATGGTTATGATTTAGAACAAAAATGTGAAATATGTATAAAACACATTATTCCAAAATGTATAGAAAGAACAGGAATTAATAAAACAATTGACAAGACTGTTTTAAAAAAATATTTGTCTCCAAACAAAACAGGTGTTAGAGATGTTGAACGATTTATAGAAAATATATATGAAAAACTATTATTAGCAACACATTTAGGTAATTCATATATAGGTCTACCAGTTTCTTATAAAGTTATGGAAAAAGGTAAAATTGATGAAAATATTATAAAATATATATGTAATTAATGATTTAAAAGAATATTAAATATTTAAATATCAAATAAAATGAAAATGAGAAAAAGAAAGATTGTAAATGAAGACGATGAAAGTAATGATGAGAGTAATGAACAATTTGATTTAACCCAAATATTAAAAAAAGGAGGTAATCAAAACGTGTTCCATAAAAATAACCATATTTACTTTCGTTGTGATGTTACTATTAAAACGGTTCATGAACTATGTGACATTATCGATGAATATAATTTAGAACACGATAGGATGTGTGCTAATTCATCAACTGCGTATATTATTCCTAAACCATTGTATCTACATATTACAACAAATGGTGGTGATGTTATCGCAAGTTTTCTAGCATATGATTATATTAAAAATTCAAAAATTCCTATTTATACGGTTGGTGAAGGAAATGTAATTAGTGCTGGTTCAGTTATCTATATGGCTGGTATTAAGCGATATTTAACAAAATCATCATATATTTTAATTCATCAAATTAGAAAGGTAACAAGTGGTTCTCATTGTGAGACTTTAAGAGAAGTGCACGATGAAACAGAAAATTGTGTAGAACATACCAATAAAATTATTAATATCATTGTTAGTGGTATTAGAACAGAATATGAAGGAAAGAAATTATCTAGTCGATTAACAAAAGATAAAGTTCAAAAATTTATGTTACACGATATTTATTGGAATTTTGATACGTGTAAAAATTATGGTTTAATTGATGGTGAATATACAAATTATTCAGACAGAGATAAAATTGATAGAAATTATTTAATGTTTGACAAGTATGTTTAAGAGGACAATGTACTTTTTTTTATCATAATATAGTATAAAAAATAATTCTTCTAAGACAATAATTCACTAACATTTTTAACTTTTTTCATAGTTTTAAATGAATACTCATTCAATAACACAATTATTCGTTCTCCCATTGTTATATACTTTTCACATACATTAATTTTAACAATGTTACCGTTTTTGAAATGATATATTAATATATCTTCACTCATTTCTGTATAAAATTTTTTTTTAACAGTTATTATATTACTATATAGTTTAACAGGATACATATCATTATAATCAATACCTGACAGATTATATGTTTTTATTTTATCATTTCGATAAACAGATACAGCTACCGTTTTTTTTAAGATAGACTGTATCATCATATATGTATTTAATGGTATAAACATATTCATTAAATTACACCATAACATTTTATCTTTATTGAATTGTTTATCATCTACTTTCATAATAACATCATCCTTGTGAAAAATAAATGTTTTTTTACCATTTGGATAAGGACACGAATTAATATCAACTATATGAGCAAACATATCCTTATCTAAATGTGATATGTCACAAGGTATAGTATCAATTTGTATTCCTATAAATGTATTATTTATCAGTATATCTATCAAAAAGAATGGAATGATAATAATTTTATTTTCTTTATTCATTGATACAATACCAATATTTTTACCGTCTGATTGAATAATATTACCACTAATAAAGTCCTTAGTACTATCAATACATAATAATGGTATGTCTCGAACAATTTTGTATTTAAGAGTATCAAATATGAAAGACATATCATCTTTAATATTTGTTAAAGTAGAAAGAAAAGGATGTTCTAATTGTCGAGACAGTATAGCATTATCAGTATATCGGTGTTGTATTACTGTTAATAAATCTATTGATAAATCAGATAATTCTACAGATTTATCTACAGATTTATCTACAGATTTATCTACAGATTTAACATTTACTTCTATTATTTTCATTATTATTATGTCTATTTCAGGAATTCTTCTTTTTTCTTCCAAAACTAGTTCTACTAATTGTTCTTTATAATAACAATATCCTATGTTTTTACTTGAATATTTCTTTATTATGTGATTACAAGTAATAACACATTGTTCGTGTTCAATTGTTTTAATATATCCATTTGCTTGATAAATATTTTTTTTTTGAGGATTAAAATTACAAAAATCTATTTTTGTTAAATCTTCATTGTCATAATATGAATGGATAGAACATATGGAATCCATAGACATAATATTGTTTTATTTATATATGTATATTAACATTACTAAATATTATGATATTCAATTTTTTAATGTTCTAATAAGTCTTCTGAACTTATATTTATATTCATATCAGAAAGAACATTCCATATATGTGTGTTATTAATAACATATGATAAGTCTATATTTATATCTTCAATTGATGTTTTTAAAAATGTAATCGCATTAACTAGTTCCTTATTAATATTATCAACATATGTATGGTGTTCTAGGATAGGAACAATTGTTTTACGATATATGTTAGCAACAAATAATAAGTCTTCTTTTTTTAATCCTGTCAATAAATTAACATTATTAAATTCTGTGTTTTTGTTAATATATAGTACATATTTATGAGGTATTATAAATGTTTTTGATGTAGTTAATATATGTTGTTTAGATGGTTTATATAATGAACTATATGATTTGTTAGTATTTGATATTTTAAATATAATGTTATATGGTAATGCTAACAGTAATGTACCTTTAATTAAGTCAATGTTTAATTTATTCATATATAATCTGTAATGATACATATATTTTCGTAAATCAACAATTACTTCAAATACCTGTTTTTTAAATGCATCTCTTTTTAAAAATTTATTTAATGTATTTATATTGACACATTTAAAACTATCTAATTCTTCGATATTAGATTTTTTAGCAATTTCATAAACATTATTTAGTGTTTCTAAATCAGAAAAATGTTGTCCAAATGTATTAGAAAATATAGGAACAAAATTTTCATATTTTTTTAAAAAAAGTTTATTAATATTACCTTTTATAGATGTTATAAATCTTATTATATGAAACAATTTAATAAATTGTTCATCATTTTCTGATAAACCATAACCATAAAATAATATTTTTAAAAAGTCTTCTTCAATATCTTCATACATACGATAAGAATTAATAAATTGTTGAAACAAGTTACCAATTTTTGTTTTACTAAATGATTTTTTTTTGTTTTCAATATATTCTCCTATTAGACAAGCATTCAATAACATCTTCCAAAAAGTTCCTATTTTATTAGATATAATCATATTATCTTTTATTGTAACAGTATTTGAAACACTACTGATTACTTTTCCACCAATATTTCTACGTATATTTAGTTCATCAGGATGGATAATAAATATATCACCATTCTTGTCTATCAATTGTCTGTAATCTAATCCTTCATTATAAACATAATTCATATATCTGATATTATTATAATCATAATGTTTTGAATTACCATAATAACAGTAAAATTCATTATTGATAACATAATGATCTACCATAATATCAGTTATTCCTTGTGCTGAATCTTCAAATAGTTTTATAAAAACTTCTTTACTAATTTTTATATTTCTAGGATTTTTAAAATTAAATAACATATCATTAATTTGTTTATATTTAAATTTACCAAATACAAGTTTATCCTTATTACTTTTTAACAATTGTAACATTGTCAAGTCTAATTTTTCTATTGATATTTTATATTGTTTAACATTATCAATTAATTGATTTTCTTTGTAGTTATAATAAACAGTACCTTGTCCAACTCTTCCTACACGACCTCTTCTTTGTATTCTACTTTCTTCCGGAATATAATTTTCTTTAATAATATTTGTTCTAGTTATATGATCAAATATATTTGTTTTTTCCTTTCCTGTATCTACAATATATGTAAGTCCTTCTATGGTAACACTTGCTTCTGCAATATTTGTTGAAACAACAATTACTCGAGTATATGTGTTATTACCTTTTTTCATTTCATCTAAGAATAAATTATCGGGTAACATTGGTAATAAATCTTGTTTATTGATTTTTAGAAATTTTTTGTTTTTATTTATATTTATGATGAATTTTTTTACATCATCATTTAAATCTTTATAATATGGTAATGCAATCACATTATCAGGTAGATAATTTAATGTATTAAGTATATTAATTTCATCGGTAATTTCTTTTTTACCTGAATGAAACAATAATATTTCTCCATCATCAGTAGTTTTTATAATATCTCTAACTATTTCATATGATTTTTTGTTAGGTTCATATACTTCTCTAATTTTAAATGGTGTAGTGTTAAATGGTGAAGATATCTGAAATCTCCTTTCTGTATTACATCTATCAATAATATTTTTTTGTATTGACATATCTAAAGGATATTTACGATTATCATTAACATCTCTAAAATATCGTCTATATATAGGTTCATCATTGTCTAATGTAGCACTAACTATTCCCAATTTAATTTTATTATTATATGTAACAATAAATTGTGAAAATGTTAAAATGATATCCATATTTACATTATGTTCGTGTGCTTCATCAACTATTAATACATTACATATATCATTTCTGGTATAGGTATATTCGCTATTTTTAGACTTTCTTAATTTGAAAAAAATATTTTGTATTTTACCTAACATTATACCATCTGTAACAAATCTAATTTTAGGATATTTTCCATAAATATTATATTGTGTAACATTATTTATATCAGAACTTTCAAATTGAACATAACTAAAATAAGTTAATTTATTATTTACATCTTTGTAAGGTGTTCCCATTTCTAATGCAACGTTTCCACCTGTTGAATCAAGAATGTTTAAACGTGGTACTGTTATTATAACAGTTGGATCATTAATATGACTAATAGATTTTAAATAATACGCATATAATTTAGGTATTTGTGTTGATTTACCTGAACCAGTTGCACCTGAAATATAATTAACTCTATTATGTATAAACCTGTGGCAAAATCCTATTTGTGAAACCCAATTGTAAGCATCAAATATATACCAACTAGTATTCATACATATATCAAAATAACCATATAACCCTTTTTTGTTATTTAGTTCTAGTTCTGTTTTTTCTAGGTCATTAAAATGTTCATTGGTTAAGTAATAATATGAATATTTACCATATGGATTATCATTTACAAATCTTGATTTTCTAATTTTTTTAAGTAATTCTCCTCGTTCTTTAGAAAAATCTATATCATTTACAAATTCTGTTAAAACACCTTTTCTAATTAATGTCTGAAATATAATATCTACTATATTAATATGTATAGCTCTATATATACTTTCCATAATGTCATAGATATCTTTTGATGAAATATTACTATCAATAATAGTATATATATTTCTCAAATTATTAGCAATATTGAACCATATACTAGTATTAGTATCATTAAATCTACTTAAAATCATAAATTTATGTTCATCTGTAAGCGAACACCAATATCTAGGAAGTCTAGTAAACTTTTTTTCAACATCAGTAAAATGAACAAAACTTTTAGAGAAATTGTATATGTTTTTTGAAGATGTAAAATCATTTATTTTTGTATTTATGTAATACCAAGTATTTTTAAATTGTTGGATAGATTCACAAATAAAATTGTACATATTCTCATCAGATATACTATTAAATGTTTTTTGTATTGTGTCATAATCTAATTGTATAATCTCTTCTTCTTCGATATCATCAATAATAATGACTTTTTTATTGTTTAATTTTGTATATTTTATAAGATTATTTGATTTATTTATTGTATCAAAATACATACACATACTTTTTATTATTTTTTCTATTACATCAAACAAAATTGTATAATTTATCATATCTGTTCTTTCTATTTTTAATATTATTTTTTGATTAAAACTTTTTTTCAAATCATCATATCTTACTGAAAATTTATTTTTATCATCATTATCTAATCTATTCCATTCTACCGATTTATTAATATGTGTCATATCAAATAATATATCAAAAATACTTATGATATTTGTGATTTCATTATTAACAACAATATCAAATATTAACCATTTACAAGGCAATACACTTTCATATAAATCTAATGATATTGTATCATATATTTCATCGATAGTTAAACCTTTAAAAGATAAATTTTTGAGTAATTTTGTTTTATCACAAACATCTACATATCTATATTTTTTTGAATTTTTTAATTCTAATGTGTCTAAATATAATCTACTATTTCTTATTGTATCTTCTCTACAAGGAACAACATTATACCAATTAATATGAAATTTATTTCTCATTGTTTTAATTGTTTGTAAAAGTAAATAATAATTGTCTTTAATATGTTCTTCATTATATTTTATTTCTGTAAATATCCCTTTGTCTCTAATACATCTGTTATACTGTAAATTAGAAAACATATATTTGGGTAATTCTTTATTAATATCACATTGTTTAAATTTTTTAGTATATATATCAGATAAATTATCTATATTTTTTTTCATATCATTAACATCATATGGTAACAAATAAGTTATTAACCATTTCAAATCTTTATAATTATCTCGACGAAAAAAGTTTATATAATCAGGTGTTAAATAATTACACATTGATATAAAATCTAATACATTACAAAAATAATAATTTAATTTTTTAATTTCTAATTCATTTAGTTTAGGATACATAAACTTTGTTACATTTTCATATAATTCATTATTAATTTCTTTAGTTACACTAAAATGTAACATTATATAATATATAATTTCAAATAATAATTATTTTTATATATTATCTAAATCAATTTGTTCAACAACATTTATTTTTATATTATTAGGAATATCTATTAATAAACTTTCATATTCTTTTAATATCCATATTTCCAAATTAATATCTTTTGTTAAATATGTAGAATTTGAAGTCCATTTGTCTAAATGTAATACTTCATTTAATCCGATTACTCTACCTATTGTTGAATTATATATGGATGGTCTAACTCTTTTTCTTGCTGGATGTTTTATTTTCCATTCACATTGTAAAGCATTATGATGATCAGGAAAACCTTTTATTAATACATATATTTCCCAAGTTTTGTTTCCCCATTTTGTTGTATATTTAGCACCACCTTTTATTTCCTGATTATGTTGTCTAATACGATGTTTAGGTGAAACAGTATAACCATTATAAGTTCTTTTAATATGTTCTTTATTACGAAGAATATAACAATAATGGTTTTTATCCATATATATTATATACAATGAGTATAAAAAAAATATATAAGAAATCAGTGAATGATTATGAATGTATAGGTCCCTGTTATAAAAAAAACACATTATATTATCATCCAACAACATTACATCCTATCATTATACAAGAAAATAATACTTGTCCTATAAAAAGAATATATGATAATAAAAAAAACAGAACTATTTATCACGATACTTGTTTATTTCCACAAGAAAATGCGAAAAACATTGATGAAGAAAATATTGTAATATCAAATATGATATTTGATTATTCAGTATTTATAAAAATATATTATAATATACACACTGTTGAAGAATTATATAATTGGTTAAATAATACAGAAGGATTATATATTACAAAAAAAAGAGTATTTGAAACAGGAATTAATGTGTTTAATGATGAAATAAACATAATAGATGATAAATTAGTTAATATAATTGTATATATATTTAAAGAAAATATGGATTATATATATCCATATATTAGACCATATCTAAAAATACAAAATGATAATGTATTTTTGACTGAAAAAGATACTAAATATAAAAATGATAGTGATATTGATATTAAAACATGTGACATCTTAAAAAAATATATAGAAGATACTTTTATTTCTACAGAAGAAGTTCATAAATTTATGGTAAAAATAATTAAATATAAAAATAATATATTAAAAGAAGAAGAATTGGTTAAAATTTTAATGGAATATTTTGTGGAATATATAATAAAAAAAATAGAAATAACAATTTATTAAATAATAAAAAAAAATAAAATAATTATTAATAATATAACATGGATATTTTTACAGTAATTCCGAATAATTATTCATCCCCTTTTATGTCTCCACTTGTTGAATATCCACGCATTGATTATCAATATGATGTATATACACCTGTTTTACCAGTGATTAAACAACCGTATAGACACGTTTTGACAAGTGCATCGGATCAATACTATTATTACACACAATTTGATACAGGTGTTGATTCTAATCCTATTTTACAAAATAAAGCTAACAAAGAATTACGTTATTTGTTTTTAGATAAATGGTTATATGATGATTACCGTGAACTTTTAAGAATGTTGAAGGTAGTTGATGGTTCTGTAAAAGTTTTGAGTTCAGCAGAAGCTAAAAATAATGACATTAGTAATGATACTATGGATGAAAATGAAAAAAAAAGTGATTTTATTGGATTTAATATTTTAACACTGGCAAAAAACAAAAAACTTTTAGATTCTTTTGTATTTAAAACAGGTATTAGATGGATGGATTTAGGTGATAATCATAGATATGTTAAACGAGAACAAGCCAAATATGTTAAAAAGAAATTGGAACAAATGAAATTTTAAGAATCATAATCAGAATCATCGTTTATAACATTTTCTAACTCATTTTTAATTATATCAAATATATTTATTTTTGATGTAGTTTTCTTTCTAAAACTAAATGTTGAATTATCATTTGTTAAAATATTATTAGTTTTATCATTTGTTAAATTATTATTATTAATAGTTTTATCATTTGTTAAATTATTATTATTAGTTTTATCATTTGTTAAATTATTATTAATAGTTTTATCATTTGTCAAATTATTATTATTAATAGTTTTATCATTTGTTAAATTATTATTATTAATAGTTTTATCATTTGTTAAATTATTATTAATAGTTTTATCATTTGTTAAATTATTATTAGTTTTATTATTTGTCAAATTATTATTATTAATAGTTTTATCATTTGTTAAATTATTATTAGTTTTATCATTATCTAGATTATCTAGAAAATTATTAGTTTTATCATTATCTAGAAAATTATTAGTTTTATCATTATCTAGAAAATTATTAGTTTTATCATTATCTAGAAAATTATTAGTTTTATCATTATCTAGAAGATTATTATTATCATTATCTAGAAGATTATTATTACTAGTTTTATCATTATCTAAAAAAATACTATTTATTTTATCATTATCTAAAAAAATAGTATTCATTTTATCATTATCTAGAAGATTATTATTATTACTAGTTTTATCATTATCTAAAAAAATAATATTCATTTTATCATTATCTAGAAAATTATTATCACTTTTATCACTAATTTTAACAATTTTATTATTATTAATAAAAGTAATAACATTACTTGTTTCATTAATCTCATTATTTTTTACAATTTTATTGTTGTGTATATCATTAAATAACACTTCTTGAAAATTTTCGTTTATTGTATTAATATAATCATAATTTTGATTAAAATATGGTTTATCCGCATGCATTATAACATCAAGAAATTTTAAACCTTTAATACCGTATCTCGATCCATTTATATAAATAAGAATTCCTCTTATAAAATGAATTGGAAGAAATATTAAATCAAAAATAAATAAAGGTAAATTTTTACTCATATAATAAATGATATTATTTTTAATATGAATTTTAAATCACAAGTTTATTTAGTATATAAATTTTATTTTATATATATATTTATGATATAATATAATGACAACCATAAAATATATAAGTATTGGAGAATATTGTATGCCAGCATTAATTATTAGAGATATATTACAAAAAAGAAATGAAGCATATCCATTTGATTGGGTATTTTCAAAATTATTTACAATAAAAAATAGTGTAAAAAATGATTTTACAGAAATTAAACAAATTATTAAACAAAAAACAAATCATAATATCAATGAACAAATTTATTTTTGTGTTGCACATCATGATCTAAAAAAAAAAGAAGATGCAGAACATTATGAACGTACTATTATACGTTTTTTAGAAAATGTAAATAATATTGAAAATAATATTATATTTATACATTCCTCATATTTTATAAATTATATTGATAAAGACAGAATAGCAATGTTAAATGAGATATACAATCTAATAAAAGAAAAATATATATGTTCTTTCAAAATAATTACTATTGTGTTCAAAAAGGGTGATACAAATTTATTTGTTATAGATAAAGATGAAAACATATATGTAATTACAATATATACAATAGTAGAACAAGAATTAAAAAATTGGATAGGGCACGTTCATAAACATGCATCGCTAATTAGTTCAGCAATAAATGAATGTGTAAATATGATATAATGTAATAAATATATAACATATATTAATACATACAATTAATAAAATGAACGAAGATAAATTAATGGTTAAATGTTATATTGATTTTCATAATGTATATGTAAAAAAATTTGGAAAAAATAAAATGACTGTTTTAATGCAAGTAGGTTCATTTTATGAAGTTTATAATACTGGTACAGAAGGACCAAATTTAGAAGAACTAGAAGAAATAACAGATGTATCTATAGCACATAAAGGAAGAGACAAAACAAAAGTAAATGTTAATAATCCTTTAATGTGGGGTTTTCCAATGGTTGCTACAGATAAATATATAGGTTTGTTAATAGAAAATGGTTATACATTAGTAATAGTAGACCAAATTACGCAAAAACCTAATATTAAAAGAGAGGTAGTATCTATTTTATCACCATCTACGTATTTAGAACAAGTTTTTAAACCTTCATCAAATAATATTGTTAATGTATATATTGAAGAAATTGTTTCAAAAACAGGTATAATAACGTGTGTAGGTTTATGTGCAATAGATGTGAGTACTGGTAAAGTTATAATACACGAAACATTTTCTGATTCATCTACTGACGATAAACTAGCACTAGATGAAACATCTAGATTTATCAATAGTATTTTACCAAAAGAAATTATTATATATACTAATAATCTTAAAAAAAATACACAACAATCTATTGTAGAATATTTGGAAATTAAAAACTATCAGTTCAAAGAATTAAACAAAGATTATTGTAAAATTGTTTTCCAGAAAAAGATTTTAGAAAAAGCATATCCATCTCGAAAATCATTAACTAATATTATTGATACATTAGAATTAAGTAAAACTATTTATGCTACAAAAGCACTGGTTCTATTATTAGTATATATATCAGATTTTAAAGATAGTTTAATTACAAATTTAGAAGAACCAGTGTTTGATATTGATTCAAACAAATTAGTATTAGGTAATGATGCTATAAATCAATTAAATATTGTAGACAATAATTCTACAAAAAATGATAATCTGTTAGATGTAATCAACAGTGCTGAAACTCCTATGGGAAAAAGATATGTGAAATCAAGATTAGTTTCACCTTATACAGAAACACAGGTTATTCAAAACATATATGATACTGTTGAAAATATTTTACATAATGATTATCATATCGTTAGTAATAATTATCTGAAAAAAATAGGAGATATTGAAAGATTGTATAGAAAAATTGTTTTACAAATAATACATCCTATGCATTTTTTAGAATTTATAAACAGTTTTAAGGTAATTGAAGAATTATATAATAGTATTCATAATAATGTAAAACTAACAAAAATTATTAAAGTTGGTAATATAATTCCTAAATTAGAAGAATTAAATGAATATATTAAACAATATATTAATATAGGTTCTATACAAAGATTTACATTAAATGATATCAGTGAAAATATATTTAATGAGGGAATTTATACAGATTTAGATGCATTACAGGCACAAAAAAATAGTACGCACGATGTTATAAATGAATTAACAGAAAAAATTGATGAAATATTAGGTGATGGTAAAAAAACACAATTAATGCACAATAAAATTAATGGTAATTACTATCAAATGACAATTAGAAGACATAAATCATTAATGGATAAAATCAAAGATGTTAAAAAAATTAAGTTATCAAGTTTAACTATTGATGTAAAAGATATAACATCAACAACAATAGGTAAAAACGTTAAAATAACTTTACCTTTTTTAAGAAATCAAACAAATGATATTGATGAATTACAGACAAAAATAACAACACTTACAAAAACATATTATATTGATTTTTTAAAAACCATATATGAAGAACATAATAATACTATAAAAAATATAATATCGACTACAACACTAATTGATTATTATACTTGTATTGCTAAAGTATCGTTTGACAATAATTATGTTAAACCAATTATTAATAATGATTTGGATAAAACTGGATATGTTATTGGAGAAAAAATAAGACATCCAATTGTTGAAAGGATTATAGGACACGAATATATTCCACACGATATAGTTTTAGGTAGAGATATCAAAGGCATGTTAATATATGGATTAAACTCTGCAGGTAAATCCGTTTTAATGAAAGCAGTAGGTATAGCAGTTATAATGGCACAAGCAGGTTTTTATGTTCCGGCAAAATCATTTGTTTTCTATCCATACAAATCATTATATACACGTATAACAGGAACAGATGATTTATATAGGGGTATGAGTTCATTTACAGTAGAAATGGTAGAGTTAAATGCTATTTTGAAACGTTCTTCATCAACAACATTGGTAATAGGTGATGAAATTGCTAGAGGAACAGAACATATTTCAGGTAGTGCGTTAGTTGCTACTGCTATTTTAAAATTATCAGAAAGTTCTACAACATTTTTGTTTGCTACACATTTACACGAATTAATGGATTTAGAAGAAATACAAAATAGAAAAAACATAAAAGCAGTACATTTATCAGTAAGTTATGATGATAAAACAGATAAATTGGTATATGACAGAATTTTAAAAGATGGTTCTGGTGAAAAGATATATGGTATTACTGTTGCTAAATATATAATTAAAGACACTAATTTTATTAATAAAGCATTAGAAATTAAAAATGTATTAACCGGTTTGAATAAAGATGTTAAAGTATCCAGATATAATAAAGATTTATTAGTTGATGAATGTAGTATATGTGGTAAAAAAAATGGACTAGAAACACATCACATTAATTTACAAAAGGATTGTACTATAAAAAAAGATTTTGTTAAAGATAAACCACATATTAAACGAAATCAGTTGTTTAATTTAGTTGTCCTGTGTGAAAAATGTCACGATAAACTTCACGACAAAAAAATTAAAGTGGAATCTATCAAGATGACAGGGAAAGGTTTAACAACGTGCTAAAACAAATGATTATGTTGTATACTTAAACTTAAATCTATTCTTGTGAAAAGATATTTGTCGTAATATTCGTTGAAATTCTAATTTTTGCTGTGGTGAATCGCATTCTATTAGATATATCCTGTATTTTCTTTCAAGTTTCCAATAAGTATTAAGTCTGTCATAATACTCTTTTTTAGACAATACAATCATAACTCTTTTTGGTTGTGAATTAATTAAACCCATTTTTTTCTTTCTTTCTTTTTTTTTCTTTTTATTTAACTAGTTTAATTAAACATATCAATATTTATAAAATTTCATTTTTTTACTAGTAAAAATTAATTATATGTGTATTATATAATGTTCGAATATGAACCTGAAAAAGAAATAAATAATAAAAATATAATTTTAAAAACGTCTAACAAAATAAATTATTATTTTGATAACACGTTTCTTAAAATGTATGATGACTTGAAAAAAAAAGATATATATTATTTGTATTTATCAAATGAATATGAACTTTTATCATTTGAGTATTATGCTAAAATGATAAAAAAAACAGTTGGTAATTATGAAATAAATAAAGATTATAGTGATAAATTGAAAATAGAAAATAACACAATTTTAATTGATGATTATATAATGTATCCAGTTGTTAAAAATTATAAATTTCAGGTATTGTCATCAAATCTATTTGATTGGTACAGTATTCTAGATTACATAGAAGAAGGTAGTAAATATACTATTATACAAGGTATCGGTCCGTGGGAAATATCAAATGACAAACTAAATTTATATTTTGAATTAGAAAATTTATTGATTGAGAAAAAGAAATGTAAAGTATCTACAATTTTTATTTTATTCGATTATGGAGAAAATATTAACTATAGTGATATTGTTTTACATTATAATAATGATATAAGTTATCATATAATAGATGCTAATAAAATTGACAAAATATATGGTATTAAAATATATAATGTAATTATAAATGATATAAAATTATATGATTCAAAAAAATGTCAAAATGAATTAGCTACATTTCCTATATATTTGTATATAGTAAATTATGTTTTGAGTAATATGTTAGTAAATGGATATTTATTTATGAATTTTAATGAAATAAAATTAAGTAAGCCATTTGTTCAATTATTGTATATAATATCTAATAATTTTACAAAAACACAGATTATTATGAAAAAAATAAATCAACATAAATATGGAACATTCAAGTTTAACAAATTAAAAACATATAATAATCAGTTTGATAACTTATTAAAAGAATATAGTGTTATAGACAAGTATTTTGGACAAAATACGTTGATAAAAATAGATGAACCTAAATATTGTGATAATTTAAAAGAAAATATTAGAAAACCAAATATAGATATATTAATTAAATCAATATATAGCAAAAAAATAGATATTAATTTTGTAAATTTCTTGTTAAATTCTTATGAATATCAAAAACATATATTTACTAGAATAACAGAAAAAATAGATTACATTATTAAAAACAAACCAGATATTAATTCAATTATTGCAAATAACATAAATAAATGTATATCATTTTGTAAAAAATATGACATAGAAATTAATGAACTATACAAAGATTTTAAGATATTAAATTATAATAAAATAGTAAAATTATATTTTGAAAATACCTTAAATAAAAATATAAAATTATCATTAGACTCTATATATTCAATAACTAAACCAGAAACTACAGAAAAAATGTGTGAATTGATAAAGACACATTTTTCAAAAGTTAAATATATAATTGATGGTAATGCTAATGTAGGTTCAACTACTATTATTTTTTCAAAACATTTTGATAAAGTATATTCTGTCGAATATGATAAAACAACATATGATATTCTAGAACATAATGTTAAAGAATATGATTTACATAATGTTGAAACATATAATGATGATGTTATTGATTTTGTAAAAAATAAAAAATTCAATAATACAGATCATTGTTTGTTTCTAGACCCACCGTGGTCAGGTACATTTTACAAATTAGAAACAAATTTGGATTTATATTTAAGTGACATTAATATAATAAAAATTATGAAAGATACATATATGAAATATATATGTATAAAAACACCACATAATTATAATTTTACAGAATTATATAAGAATTTCTATAATGTTGTGATTTACAGATTAAGTGGATTTTATTTTATTATGATAAAAAAATAATAAATAACTAAGACATTTTGTATTTATTGTTATATAATAATAATAATAATAATTTTACCAAGACATTGTGTATTTATTGTCATATAATAATAATTTTACCAAGACATTTTATATTTATTGTCATATAATAATAATTTTACCAAGACATTTTATATTTATTGTCATATAATAATAATTTTACCAAGACATTTTATATTTATTGTCATATAATAATAATTTTACCAAGACATTTTATATTTATTGTCATATAATAAATAATAATTTTGCCAATACATTTGTATTTATTGTCATATAATAAATAATAATTTTGCCAATACATTTGTATTTATTGTCATATAATAATAAATAGCCAAGACATTTTGTATTTATTGTCATCAATAATACGATACCTAACTTTCTTAATATCAAAATTTCTCTCAATAAAATCTACTAATTCATCCATATATTTTATTAATTTTTTATTGGTTGCATCTGTTCTAGAAACTGTATTTGTCAAAACTGTTTTGTTAGACGGAACCTTAAAATTTAACGTGTCTTTTGTATGAATATTCCATTCAGTATCTTCTAAAAAATGTTGAACTATTGGACAAAACTTATTGATATATTTAACAATATTGTTAATATCATTTTTAAATTTTTTATCTGCAGTGTAATACAATAGTTCATATTTCAAAAAAACTTTACGAATGTGTTTTTTTGGAACAATTGATTTTAACATTTCAAATCTATCTTCTTTGTTATCTGTATCGTGTATAATAGTTGATAAATATTTGTTTGTTTCATCATTTATAAACTCTATATGATGTCTTCTTTCATATTCTTCATTGTGTCGTTTAACATACTCATTGTATTTGTCTTCATTTTCTTTTAATAAATAATATGATTTAAGTTTTAACAAATCTTTGTACTTACTTGTATTGTTTTTGTACGAATTAATATTTAAAATATCATCTTGAGTATATTTATCAATAATGTGTTTAACATCTTTATATATCTCATTACTGAAATTCTTATATTTAAGTTTTTCCATACTGATATAATTAAATATTTTATAATAAATTTACTCATCTAACAGCATATAAGAGAGGTGCATATTTTGAATATTGGTTTTAATGACAAAAAATATTAATTACGATGCTTTACTCATTGATGAGTTTCTAAATTATAAATAATAGGCATATGTTAATGAATAAATCATAATAATTTATTCTTGTTTAGGAATTAATAAATATAATATTTCTTTGTCATCAATTTTGTTTAATAATTTACCACCTTTTTGTTTTTTATTTTTACTTTCTATTTCTTTATTTATTTCATTAATTTCAACATCACAATTTTTAATAGTTTTTTTTATTATATCTAAATCTACTTGATAAACTTCTTTATATTTTCTGTATTGTGCTTTTTTCATAAATACTTTAATACATTTTTCAACTTGGTCTATATTTTCTGTTTCATATTGGAATAATACTTCTAAATCATTTGCCATTGGTGAATTATGTTTAGAAAATCTTGTTTTTGAGTTAATGGTTTTTCCTATCTTGTATAAAGTTAAATCTGTATTTAATGCTCTAAATACATATATAATTTTTTTATTTGCATTTATTTTGGGTTTTTGATTATTTTCTAATTGCTCTATCTTTTTATTCATTCCTTCAATTATATAATTTTTGTATTTATATAATGCTACTTCTAAGTCTAAAAAGTATTGTTGAACTTGACTACCCATTTTTGAATTAGTAGATAGACATATTTTCTTAGATGCTTCAGGTGTAAGAGTAATAACTTCATAATTTTGCCCTCCACTACCTTCTGATTTTTTTACTTTTTTTATTGTATAATCTATATTTTTCTTATAGCTTCTTTTTATTGTATCATTAAAAATTCGCCTGTTCGCTATTTTTAACCATTTTCTTAATAGTTCGCTATCTATTAAAAATTCATTGTAGCGTTCAATATAATCTTCTTTTATTATACTATAGAAATCTTTAACAAATTTAGAATTAACAAAACTGTATTTATTTATGAATGTTTCAAAATTCATTGTATATAATAGTAATAGAAAAATATTTTCGCTTGTATCATACAATACAAGCAAAAAATTTTATATATTAATATAATTTTTATATTATTATAAATTCATGCAACCTATTATACCATTTTCATTGAAAAGTGGATCTTTCATATTATTAATTTTATATTTATAATTTATTACTTGAACTAATAATTTTAAATTAATTATGTAGAAATGTCAAATGTTTTTAATGTCAGCTATAAAACCATTTATATTATCATAAACTATGTCATCCGTTGAAACAGATTTTTTAATATCTTTAATTTTCTTTTTACTTACAATACCTTTTCTTTCAAGATATTCATTAATACGATTATCTTTTTGTTCATCTGTTAAAAATTGCCATTTCTTTTTAAACTGTAAATCTTTCAAAATCTTAAAATATTCTTTTTCTTTTTCACTTTGAATATCATAATAATTTTTATTGTTTTTTACATTTTCAATAACTTCTTCTAAATCTTTAACTCTTTGTTTTTCAACAACTTTCATACTTTTACAATATTCTAATTCAGACACAAATCTAAATAATTTGTTATCCTTAATAATATCACAGATAATATGGTGCTGAGTATCAGACATTGTATATATTAATATATATCAATTAACTATTAAATGTATAATACATATATTTATCAATTTTTTTGAAGACATAATATATATATGAACAATATACTAGTTATCATACTAATAGTTATTATACTAATATATATAACAAGAAATAAAGAAGAAAGACAAATACATAAAATTTATAAAACTGATATGATAAAAAAATTAGACATATTTTTTAAGTTATATGAAGAAGTAAAATTAAATAATATGAAAAGTTTTAACCATTATGAAACAATGATTATGATAAAAAACAATATATTAGACGATTTAGATGTATCAGATATATTGTCTAAATATTTGAAAGAAATTGAATTTATACAAGATGATTATATTCATAAAAATGGATATAATGTTAATATAAGTGTTAGAAATTCTATTCCTCCATTTAATCAATACGATGAATATTCTATATTCTAAGAATTATTTTTAAGTAAATTTGATTTTGCTAACAATATGTCAGAACCATCTGGCATCTGTATTTGTTTCAAATCATAAGATGGATAAATTAAATATTTGTATTTTGGAGAACCTTTAATGAAATTATTTAGAACCTTTTTGGTAATCCAACTTTCAGTACATTTAACTATATTATCAGTTTCATCAAATACTATTTTTCTAACATTGTGTTTTTTGTCTATATCAAAATGACATATCTGGTAAAATGTAAATTGTTGAGGTAAAATAGTGTAATCATAAATGTCTTCTTTGTTTGTTGTTATACTAAAAGTTTTTTGTTGCATATTTAATTCTAATAAAGAAACACATTTAATTTTCATCAATTCCAGCAATAAGAGATTTATAGAACTCAGTCATAGTGACAATATGTCCTTCTGCCACCAAACTTCTCCATTCGAAAGTATAGTTAGGTACATACTTATAACCAGCAACACTTCCTCTTTCAAACTCTTGCTTGAATCTAGCAAACTGTCTACGTGCACTAGCAAATACCTTTTTTGCTTTGTTGAAGGATACGTTTTGATGTGTTAATAAATCCCCTCCATCCATATAACACAAAAAAATGTTACCAATAGGTTCTGTCATTATTTGGTAAATATATTTACTTAACTATTTTAATGAACACAATAAATAGTGAAAATTTCATTTTTTTCTAGTTTATAATTCTTACAAGTTCAACACTATTAATTAGTCTCATTTTACAACAATATCTATCAGGATTAACAATATAGGATGCTACAATTTCTTCTTTTCGTGTATTAAATTTTGGGTCATCTGTTTTATTGTTAAACTCTATACATAATTTTCTAATGTCTTCTAAATAGTTTAACCATATATTACTCAATAAACCTCCACACGTTGGACAGATAGGGTATGACATTTTTGTATATATAATAATAGTAATATATTTAAATATCATAAACAATTATTTTCAATTTTTAAATTATGTATATGTCTGACAATAATTTAGTAGATAATCCATTGTTATATAGAGATGGCAAACCATTTGAAAAAACAGATTTTTATGATTCAACGTATAGAGTAGTTGATCCAACTGGTCTTCAAATGAATGATTATAATGGTCCCAATTTTTTTAAACAACAAGCAATATGGAATGCTGACCCTAGTAAATCATATAATGATGATGATTTAGGAGGTATTGATGTTACACCAAATGGAAATAAAAAGATAGATTTAGGAAGATTTAACTCAGAATTTGATAAACAGTTAGATAACACTAATTATTTTCAAGATGAAATAGATAAAAATTATTTAGATGCTTTAGGTAAAAAAGAAAATATTATAAAAAAAGTATCCATATATGATATTCTAATAAATATTAAAGATACTTGGTATAATATAATAAATGATTTAGCAGAACACAAATATGATAAATCAGTCATTTTAAAAGATGATAGATTATTTTATGTAGGTTTAACATTTGTTATTTATGTTGTTCTAACATATTTATTTCATTCATTGAGAAATGACAAGAAAATATATTATGTTAAACGATAATTAATTAGTTATTTATCAAATCATCATACATTAATTTGTTCTTTCTATACGTTTCATAATAATACATCTTATTAAACTGTTCATAATTATGTTTGTTTTTAATATATAGGTCAAGATAGTTTCCACCAGATAAACTACCATCAGTCATTTGTCCCAAAATGTAATCATAACTCAATTGATTGGAACTTTCTATACCATATTTACTACAGTATTGTTCATATTTTAACATATGGTGTAATAACATTTGGTAAATATGTTTAAGAAAAAGTTTATTGTTAGAAATATCTGGTTCTGGTAAAATAACATTAGGTTTAGGTGGAATAATTATAGGTTCTGGTTCTGATTCTAATTCTGGTTCAATATTTTTATATAAATCTTCATTTGAATCAATAATAACGGTAAAACAATAAAATTTACTTATATCTTTTTCATATTTTGTTTTAAATTTTTTAATAGCACTTAACATTGCATATCTTGTTATATCAGTTCCTCCATATAAACCTCCAGGTGATTGAACCAAATGTAGAACAGCTGCTCTTTTATTTTTTGCAAAATCTTCTAATATTGCACCATAATACTTTTCCACAATAGGACTAAATTCTTTTTCTAAATCAGTATCTCGAATTTGATAACCCCTAATATGATAACATCCTTCTATATAGTTTGATAAATTATTACTACTTGTATTAGTATTATTTTCATAAAAAACAGAACCCAATGGATATTTTGTACCATTAATATCTAAATCTTTTGTTCCTTTTATATGTTTTTTACCAGTAAATAATATGTCATCAGGATTATATATATTTGTCATATTTTTTTTGAGACAAAATTTGTTAGCATTTGATACAGTATTAAATATTTTTTGTAATGCACCTGATGTACCCCAACCACTACACAAAATATTTTGATTTGCCCCATTTGTTAAAACTACCTTATTATCATCATTCTTCTTATCATTCGTAACATATTTATCATAGTATTTAATATCAGCGAAATCTGTATCAGAACCGTCTTTAGTAAATTTAACAAATAGTAGTTTTATTTTTTCTAATTCTAGTTTTCCTAATTTTTCTTCCCATTCTTTTCTAGGTTGGTGTAATCTTGTATTTGTTTCTTTTGATTTTATAACACTTACAGCACTTACAGCATCACTAATAATTTCTAACACTTGCGGTGTTCTACCCATAATTTCTAAATTACGGTCATTACCTTCAACATTTTGTCTAGGTAAAGAAGATGAATCAAACGCACGAGAACTTGCTATGTCAACGTGATAAACTAAAAAGTCATTATTATCTATTACACATTCACCTGTTATTCCAGCAATTTGACCTATTTTTGAACCATCACCTGAACCCGTTTCTATTTCTTCAGAAAATTTCATACTAACAGCATCTTCTACTTCTACTTGTAGTTTTGATAATGTTTTCAGATTGTTATATTTTATTCTATTGATATTTGACTGAGGACAATGACCAACTATTAGTCTTTTAATTTTTAGATTAGTCAATTGTTGTTCTATTATATTGCACCAATCTTTTTTATAATTTCTCTTATCTATATTTTCTGGTATATGTTCTCGTGACCATAATGTGTCCCATGTGTAGAATGACCTATATAGTTCTTTTATTAAACATTCACCTTTTTCATCTTCTGAACCTTTTTCATTACAATCATAGTATTTTTTTCGAGATAAATATTCATATAAACTGAGCACACCATATCTCTTATCCTTTATATCAAAATTAAGTTTTAATTGTGTATCAATATAATTTACTAAATCATCTATAGTTTTTTGTTTATCAACGAGTAATTTACGTAATTTGATCCAATTAAAATTTCCATTATGTATATCATCAATATGTGTTTTTGGTTCACTATCAAGATTATATTGGCCTTCCCAGTCTTTGCCAAATATGAATTTCATAAATAATCTAAAAAATAATTCTTTATGAATCATTTTAGCCCATTCTATTTTTGAACGTTCATCATCATATTTATTTATATTTGTGTTAATAACTTCATACATTGCTATAATATTTTGTGGAGCATTCATACTAATACCTATATAAATACTCATATTACCATGCACGAATAAATTTCCATTAATAACTAATCCCAAATATAAATTGTGTTTCATTAATATGTTAAAACCTATATTTTTGTAAGAAAAAACATGATTACGTGTTAAATCTTTGTAGTAATAAGGTATTTTATCACCTTTTTTAATCACCTTTTTTTTATTAAACGGCATATTAATTGTGTAATCTTGTGTGGCGACCATGTCACCATCCCATAATTGTGTCCATTGACTATTATATCCAGATATAATATCAGAATCCCCTATAATATTTCCCATATCGTGATTACCCATAATTTTAAAAATACGAGAACCTTTTTCAATTGCTTGTCTATTGAGTTCATTTATAAACATTAATAATTTGATTTCTAATTGTAGATAATCATTTTCTAATGGTTTACCATAACCTACATTTCTAGCACCATCCAATATATCACCACATATAACAACATATGTATTGGGTTTTATCCATCGGTATCCCAATGAAGTATCATATTGTTCTTCCTCCGTATTCAAATCTTTTTCCAACATATAATGTAAATATGGATCTTCTACATTAGGATTATAATCATCTTTACCAATTACTTTTGCACAGTCTCTTAATGATATTATAAATGCCTGTATATCCGCGTGAATGTCTGATAGTGCATATATTGTTTTTGTTGGATCATTAATTGTTGTTTCAACGCTTAATTCTAATTTTGCTACAGTTAACATACGATTTAATAATTGTTCGCGACATTCAACACTTGTTATATTATCATAATCATATATGAAGTTATATTGTTCTATCAGTTCACGTATCCAATAGTATTGTTTGTCAGAATCTGAATCTGGATATAGATTTTTAACACTATTCACTATTATGTTATATGTGAATTTATAAAATGCCTTTTTTGAGTTCTTATCAAAAGTTGATTGATCTACTTCAGTCAAATCATCATACAATATTTTTTTTTTAGAAGGTATCCATATATTTGAATGTTTTAGCAATATATCACGAATACCTTCATCAAATGATGCATCGAACCGTTTTAACCTTATTATAGCATCTCTAAATTCAGGAACAACAATAAGTTTAAATTGATAAACATGCAGAAATATATATATGAACGACCTTATTCTTACAACATCAATATCTTTAGTAAAAAAATCACTTAAATTTTTATAATTATGTTTTACTAATTTATTACATATTCTATTTAAAATTTTTGTCCATAAAACCATATGTTTTTCATTTGTTAGTAATTCATCTATGAATTCATCTTCTAATATAATTGATGTCTTAGCTAGAGTATCACTATCACCTTCTTTTAAAGTAGGAAAAAACCACCATATCCAATCTTGTTGCTTCTCATCATATTTTGTATCTTTATATTCATCTAATCTTATATCCTTTTTTACAAATTCATATTTGTCTATTATATGTTGTTTTATTAAATCAGTAGGAGTTTTAGCCATATGTATTATATTAATGTATATCAATATAATTTTTCATACAATAATTTGTTCGTTTTATACATTTCATAGTAAAATAATTTTGTTATATTTTCGTAATTTTTTTTGTTATGAACATATTTGTCAAAATAGTTTCCACCTACTAAAGATTTTTCGTATATGTCCTTATAATATTTTACATAATTTTTTTTATCATAGTCTGTTTTATCATAATATTGTGAAGCAGTATTCATTAGTTCTATAAACAAAAATTTAATATAATTTTTTTTTAATATATTTAAATCTTGTGATAAAGGTTTTGGTAAAACAAATTTAATACCCTTTAACACTTTTTCAAATATTTTATTATTATCTTTTTTTGGCATTATAGCAAACACGATATGGTCAAAATATTTGTGGTATTTTATTATAAGGTTTCTATAAATCTGTGCTACTGCAGGTGCGTAATTATTAAATTTTCCACAACCAAATGCTCCCAATACAACGTGTTTTACACCGTTCTTTTTTAAAGTGTTAAACTGTGCGTTAATCTTTGTGTATGTTATTTGATGTTCTTTATCTGTATAATTCCCCTTACTTAAATCTTCTGCTGCAGATCGTAGTTCCCAAAATGGAAAGTAATTTTCTGGACTCAAATCAGATTTATCAGATTTTAAAATACACGTTCTTGGCCAATTCATATCTAAATAAACTTCGTCTCGTTTATCTGAATCATTACAATCTATTAATTGTGATAATTTTTCATTATATTGTAATGGATCATCTTGTTTTCTATCGGATAAGATTTTACCGTCTACATCTTTATAAGAATGTTTAACAGAAAAGTGACAAGATGTTCTATTCCAAATAGTTTCTTCTTGAGCAATAAAACCTGACTCATAATGACCACCTATATATTCTTTATTCGCCATATTAAGAAGAGCATATATTGCACCGTTTTTTTTAGTAAAATGTTTTACTGTTTTTAAACAATCTGCTTTACACAAATCAACATTATAACTATTTTTAATTGTTATAATGGTCGGTTGTTCATCACCTGACAGTTCATCTTCTTTTTTTTCATCAGGATCACTACTATTTAATTTCCAATGTATGACATTATCTATTGCTGAAACTGTTTTTTTTTTTAATTCGGTACCATCAAATTTTTGCAACATAGTTATAAGATTATGATTAGAATTACCATCTAATTTTTTACCAAATTTTGTATAATCAACACCATTATCCAAACCATTTTTATCCATATAATTTTCAACATTTTCACATAGTAAATCTTCTTTTATTCCTTCATAATCAACAACAGTTATTAAAAAAGCAAGTGGTATTTTAAAAATTACATTTGAATTATCATCTTTGTTTACTAATGTAGCCATATCTATCAATATATATATATTATATATAAAAATTGATATAAATTTAATATAAAACATTATACCATATACAGTATTATATATACAAAAATGAGTAAAATAAATGTTTCATCTGTATTACCTGTATCACCTGATATATTAGACAGTTATGCTTTCTTACAAGTAGACTATAATGGAAACATATATATACAACATTTGGATAAATATTATATGGTTTCTCTAGATAATGTTATCAAATCAGGTATTGAATTAACATTAATGATAAATGTAGAACGTTTTAAGAAAAATTTTTTAGAATTCAATGAAACTAAAAAAATATATAAATACAAAAAAGTTATGCTTGATTTATATGGTAAAGCAATAGATAAATTTAATGAACTGGATGACGGTGAAAAATGTGATTTTAATGAAATAAATGATAATCATCATCACGATCCAAATCATATTGAAAAAAAATATTATAAAATAGATAAAGATGTGAGTGATTTAGCTAATAATTTAGATAATGATTTAGCTAATAATATAGATAATGATTTAGATAATGATTTAGATAATGATTTAGATAATGATTTATCTAATGATTTAGACGATGGTTTCAATCTATGTGGTAATTTTGAAAACGGTATGATATTATCAGATATGTTGTCTCTATACACGTGTTCATTTGAAACTGTTTTAATTGAAGGAGAAAACAATGTACTGGCATCAACAGAAAAAATTTTAAATGATTGTTACCAAAGAATAACTATATATTTAAATGGTACAACAAGAGTTAATTTTATTGATAAAGTGTGTATGGGTAAAATTATGTATGATGGTAAAACTTTATTTATACAATAACATTATGATTTTATAAATTTATTGTGTTCATTCATTAAATACTTTTGGTACATCATAAGTTGTGGATCAGTTATTTGTTTTTCTAGTTCTTTCATACTTTGTTCTAATTTATCGGGTATATAATTTATTTTTTCATATACATATATGTATCCACCAGATATATATATTGGATTAGAAACTTGTGTAATTGAATTACCAACATCATTTATTATATGTACTGTATTATCATCATTAAACAAATAAAACACATAATGTCCTGAAGATATTGACGTACCACTATGGACAATACACGATTTTAATTTATAAGTACCATCTAAAATAGTTTTTTCTATCTTTATATTTCTTTCTATTTTATTTTTAAAATTCAATATGTTTGGACTGATAATTAAATATTTATTCAATATAGGTAATGTAATTTTATAGGTTTCTTTAAATTTTTTTATAGGTGTTTCATTTAGTTCTTCTTGTAATTGTTCTTGTGATATATGAACAATCATTTCACTTATTGTAGTATATGTATTTACAGGAAGGTGTAAAATATATTCATATGATTTATTATATATAGTTCGTATATCATATTTTTTAGTATTTTCTATATCAAAATATAGTTTATTGATACATTCCATATTAACAGATGATTTTATTAGTTCAATCATATAATTTAAAAACATTGATGAATCGTATTCTGTGCCTTTACCAAAACCTATATCTTTATCAATTAAATAATCTGATATATTTTCATAAATTTTTTTACCATATATAGACACATTTTCATAATCTACAATATCTTTAGATATAACCATCATTCGTAAAATTTTTTGTATTGAGCACAAAAAATTTTTTTCTATATCTTTATCTTTAATGAATACTTTTTTTTTTCTAAAATCAAAATAATAACTATATTTATCATTAAAAACTGTGTTAAGCAAAAAATATCTTAATTCCTTAATATGATATATCATCTGTATCGCTGTATTGAAATAACATAGATTTGAAAACCATTTGAAATTTACTATTTTAAACGGTTTTTTTTCAAATGTCATTTCTTGTATTTCTAACATTATTTTATGGATATATGGATAAACAATTTGTATAAAATGATTAAAATCTTTTTTATTTTTATATATTTCTATAAATTCGCTAATATTTATAGAATAATTTAGTATTTTTGTATTTATTGTTGAAGCTAAAGATATTGTAACCATTCTTATTAATTCATTTAAAGGTTTCAAATTATCATCTATTATATCCATATTAATACTAGTATTTGTGGAGTAATATTTATTCAATAGTTTAGAGACATAATCTAATGTTTCCTTAAATGTATCCAAATCATAGTTATTTTCAATGATATTTTTATGAAAACGTAGATATTCAAAACCTAATTTTTCTTGTGTATAAATTATATCAAATCCAAAATATGTTAAAATATCTTTCGTATTTTCTAAACTGAGAGTATTTAATATATATACATTACCATTTGGAGAAATATAGTCATTAAAACCAATAATAATATCTATACCTATATCACCTTTAAAGAAAGGACAATGATTACACACTATGTTATCAAATTTTTTCTCATTTGAAATATTACATTTATCATATATTTCTTTTAGAGCATTAGGAAATAATCCATTAATATCAACCTTTGTGTTAATTATTGTTTCACCTTTTTCATTTAATATTTTTGCTGATGGTTCATCTATAGTTATACATAAATCAGTATCTATACCAATTTTTTGTAAATGTTCTTTAAATATATTAGGTTCGCTCATTTTACCTTTGTTTTCGTGAAGTTCATAATTATTAGTACATAATATAAGAGTTTTTGCTTTTAGTAATTTCTCTTTAATATTACAATCTGACATATACTATTATATGAACAAATTAAATTATTAACTATGATTTCATAAATTTTTCGTGTTCTTTTATTAAATAATCCTGATATGACTTCAAAATAAGATCATCTTTAACTTGTTCCTGTAATTCTTTCATACTTTGTTCTAATTTATCAGGTACATAATCTATTCGTTCATATACGTATAACACACCTTGCAATGAAAAAGTGTTTGATATATTATTGTTTACTGGATTTGATGAATCAGATAACATAATGTATTTATCGCTATCATCAAACAAATAACATTGGTAATGACCTCCGGTCTTTCCATTTTCTCCATTTATACCACTATTTTCTAAACATATTTTTATTTTAAATGTATTATTTAATATATATCTTTCAAATTTTATATAATTTTGTATAACGCCACCACCATCAAATCTATCTCTCTTGATTCTTATAAATAAATATTTATGTAAAGATGGACTAAAAATTTCAGTGGATTTCATATTAAATACATCATTGTCAATAGTACTCAAATCTTTACAATATGGATTGTTCAAATATATTTCTTCTTTTTTACTAAATTCTTTTAATAAGTCATTCAAAACTAATACTGTTCCTTTCGTGTCAACTGATAATGTGAGTTGTACATTACTTTGATATAATAAGGAACTTCTGGTAAATGTACTTTTACTGCAAAATAATGTTTCTTTATCATAATAATATATTTTTTTAATTAGTTCCATATTTCTAATATCTAATAACAACTCAAATATGTATAAAACAATTTCTGAACTATCATTTTGTGAGCCTTCAATAAAATTCATCTTTGTTTTTAAATATATATATATATATGTTCTATTACTGATTTATTAGAGTTTAGTATATATAGATTACTAAAATCTATTAAAATACTATCATTATTATTATATTCTATAATAATTTGCTTTATAGAATTTAAAAAATTTTTTTGTTCTGATGTTAGAACTTGTATATCATCTACTGCTTTTATAATATTTGTATTTATTCTATTTATTGTATAATAATATCTGTAGTTATCATCAAAATTAGTATTTAAAATAAAATCTCTTAATTCTTTAATGTGATATATCATTTGTATAACAGAATTTAGATAACATGTATTACCCAAATTTTGTAGTTTATTTGTTTTCACTGACATATATTATTAAACAACAAATTAATTTCCTTCTTAATTTTATGTATATCATTATTTGTTTTCTTATATTCCACCATAAACTGTTTCATATCTTTACAAATCAATTTATCAACTATCTTATTCATATCATTTGTAGAACAAGATAATATAAACTTTCTGATTTCTTCTTTATCGCTATTTAAAACAGTTGTCTTAACATTTTTTTTCAAATTCTGTATATCATCAAATGACATATCTAACCATTCAATCATATCTATAATAGAATTGACATTTTTTGATGGGGGTATATACTTTTTGGGAGTTTCTTTTAAAACTTCTGTTTTTAAAACTTCTGTTTTTAAAACTTCTTCTTTTAAAACTTCTGTTTTAAATGTTTTTTTTAATTTAGTAATAGAACCTAATAGGTCATTAACAGAAGGTGGTCTAAAACCTTGTTCTAAATCAACTTCCTTTTTTTTAATAGGTGACAAATTATGTTCTGAAACTTTTCTTAAAAAAGGTAGATTTAAAGGTTGAGGTAAAGGTAGAGATATTTTAGCAGGTGGAGCAGGTGGTAAAAGTGGAGCAGGTGGTAAAAGTGGTGCTAAAGGTATTTTTAATAGATTTATATTATTTTCAACCATTATGTTTTCAACCATTTGGTTTTCAACCATTCTATCGATCTCTAAAACTTTCCATTTTCTAGAACAACTATTTGAAATAATAATATTGTCAAATTCAATGTATATACTAAATTTAGTATCTTCTGAAAAATCATTTAACTTTTCTTTAATTTTTTTGTCTATATTCAAAGTCATTTGTGGAGGAAAATTTTTTGTAAGAATTATAGAAGAACCTATTTTATTTTTTATATCCGGTTTTAATTCATTTATAACATTTTCTGTAATAGTATCTAAATTATTGATTGACTTTATTAAATCTGTTTTTTTATGTGGAAATACTATTACAATATTATTACCATTGTTTTCAATTATTTTAACATTATCTATAGAGTACCAAAATTTCTGTAATACTTCATCTTCAATATCAGGATTATAAAATTTAATCTTTTTTGTAAAAAAATTAATATGTTCTATCTTTGAATAATGAATGTCTTTTATTTCAGTGTTATAATTAACTAGTAATCTTTTATTTATCATTTAGCGTTATATAATATAATTTAAAAACATATATATAATTTAGTTTTAAATTATGTCAGTTCAATACAAAGATGCTAAAATGAGTTCATATTGGAATAAGAAACCTGTGATGAAATTAGAAGAAAAATACTATAAAACAGAACAAATTAAAGTTTTAAAAAAAAAGGATGAACTAACTGTTTTACCTGATGGTTATAGTTTTTATAAAATTGAATTAACAAATGATATTGATATGTTATCCGTTTCAGAGTTTCTTACAAAATATTATAGAAGAGGTACTAATTCTACATATATCACTAAATTTGATACAGATTTGTTAAGATGGGAGATGAATAATGACGGTTTTTTTCTAGTTATTAAACATTTAGTTGATGGACATATTATCGGTTTAATTGGTCAAACTAAAAGACATTTTCAATTATATGATAAAACATATGATTCAACAGAACAAATGTATCTTTGTGTAAATACTGATTTTAGGTCACAACAGGTTAGTAAAGCATTAATTGAAGAACTTATCAGAACAACCAATAATGATAATAGTATCTTTTCTAATAATAGAATTGTATGTAGACCATTATCTTGTCTGAGACAATTTTCAAGACCTATCAATTATATGAAATTAAAGGAGAACGATTTTATACAAATTCAATCTGTAGACGATGAATTTGCACATAAAAAAACAAAAATAGTTTTAAAACCAAATCCTAAATATGTTATTGCAGAAAATAATGAAGAAAATATTAAAACAGTCTATGATTTGTATAGAAAATCAATGGAAACATTTAGTATGCACGTTGTATTAGACATTAAAGGTGTTGAAAATTATTTTTTTAATAACAAATATGTTAGAACATTATTGATTAGAGATGATAATGACAATGTTGTTGATTTTGTATCATATAGGTATTATGATATTGTTAATACTAACAAACAGGATAATAATATTATAAAAGCTGCAAATGTGTTAATGTATAGTTCCATTACTATTAATACAGACATTATTATTATGAATTTGTTAAAACAAGTAGCACACGATAAAATTGATATCTTATATTTAGATGATATGATGTATAGTTCTGATGTTATTCTAAATGGTGAAAAATCAGTTGAAGAAGATTCAGATAATGAAGTAGGAAACTATGATATGAATATGATTAAAACTGGCAAAAAATATTTTATTACATTATTTAATATTAAATGTGAAACTATGAAACAGAATATGGTTAGTTGGTTAAATTTTAATTAATTTTACATGTGTTAAATTTTACAAGTGTTAAATTTTACAAGTGTTAAGTTTTAATAATTACATATACATAATAATTATCAGAACAAACATTAATATTAGCATTTTTTATTTCTACTAAATTATAATGTTCATCATTAAATTTTTCATTTGATAGTTTTATCAATAGTGAAATAATTTTATTATCATTAAAATTATTTTTTTTTATAACATTTATTATATTGTCTATATAAATATGAACAATAGGTTCTTTTAGTTTTAATAATTTTTCTTTAATTTCAACATTGTTCCAAAGATTACATACATAAAAAACACGTAAATATTCATCATCTTTTATTATACATTTGTTAATTTTATATTTTGACCTACATATTCCCATAATAATAATATTAGTATATAATATATGAAAAACGTTCTAGAAGAATATAAAGATTATATTAAAAAAAGTAATAATATGTATATTCCTGTAAATTGTAAACATAAACATAAATATGTTAAATTAACAAATAAATTGGATATTGTTTTTGTTGAAGATACTGTATCTGTAGATAGTTGTGCAGTAATGTATGTTGAATGTGGTAGTAATAATGATCCAAAAGATATCAATGGACTAGCACATTTTTTAGAACATTTATTATTTATGGGTTCTACTAAATATCCAGAAGTTGATAAATATTTTAAACAAATAAACTTTAATAATGGTTCATCAAATGCTTATACTGCAAGAGACCATACACAGTATCATTTTACAATTGCAAATAATGTATTTTTAAAAACATTGGATATATTTAGTAGGTTTTTTATTGATCCGTTATTTGATATTAAATATGTAGAAAAGGAAGTAAATGCAGTTGATTCAGAACATAATAAAAATATTGGTTCAGATACTTGGAGAATAAGAAATGTTACATTAAAATTGATGACTGATGGTGTTAATTCAAGTTTTGGAACAGGTAATACAAAAACATTGTTAGGAAATAAAAGTCCTAAACAATTGAGAGAACAAGTAGTAAAATTTTATGAAACATTCTATAGTTCTCATAAAATGAAATTATACATTTCTCACAACAATATTGATGAAATTATTGTAAAAGTTAGTGATATGTTTAAAGATGTTATATTAAGAGAAGAAACATATTTTGAAAATGTTCCTTTAGTTAATATCTACAAAAACAAATATGAATTATTAAAAATAAAAACATTAGGTAATAATAAAATTTTGTATTTGAATTGGTTAGTTGATGGAACAAATATTTATGATAATAATATGAACAAATCAAGTTTTCAAATAATAGGTCATATATTAGGTAATGAGAACAAAGGTAGTATTTGTGATTATTTAGAAAGTAAAAAACTTATAAATAGTTTAACATACACAATAAATGATAAATATGACAAAAAAACAAAAATTGTGATAGTAATGGATTTAACCGATAAAGGTTTCAAAAAATGGAAACATATTGTATATTCAATAAATAATTACATTAAAAACATATATGAACTGGATTGTTATGATAAATATTTTAATGAATATAAAAAAATGGTAATGTATTCAATACAAACATATGAAACATATTCAGGTTCTTCATTATGTTTCAAATATTCAGATGTGTATAATATAACAAATATTGATTTGGAATATTTACCAATAAGTTATATTTTGTATGAATATAATAAACGACACTATGATAAAACATTATTAAGTATGAATATGAACAATATTAAAGTAATATTAACATCAAATGTATTTAATAAAATATTATCATCTATTGATGAATTTTACGGCACAGAATATAGTATTACAACAACAAAAATAAAAGACAAAACAAATAAATTTAATAAATTATCTCCAGAACTCAATAAATATTTATCTACTGACTTGAAACTAATAAAAACGATTGATAAAAACTTATCAGATGATTATTTACAGATTGATAGTTCTTCTAAACATAGATATTATGTAAAAAATAAAAATCCATATAAAACATATTTATTTTATGGACAAATATGTATTGATATTGAAAATGATATGGAACAATCGCATTTTGACCTTTTAATATCATTGTATTTTGCATATATCTATAAGATTAATAATACAACATTATATATGATGAATGATGCGGGGATAAACATATCAATGTATAATGATATGAAAAAAATATTTATTAGTTTTTCAGGTAATGCTAAAAATATGGATAAATATTTTAAAGAAGTTATTGGATGGTATTTTAATAAGCACAAGTATTTTGATAAAAAGATATTCGACGATGTATGTGATGTTGCTAAAAAAAATTTAAAAAATTGGGAACTAAAAGAACCTTATGTAATTATAGAACACTTATTTAAAAAACAGGTTAATAAAGATAATTGTTTATTACCTAATGAATATTTAAACATTCTTGACAAAATAAAAAACTTTGACAATATAACTGAATATCTCAATAAAGGTAAAATAATAGGAATATTTGGTGGTTCTGTTAAAATGGAAACTATCAATTCAATTATAGAAACTTTAAACAATTATGTAAGTTATTATGATATAAAAAATATTAAAGAAAATATAGATTTATCTATAAGTGTAAATACAGTAAAAAGTTTAAATCCAGTTAATAAAGACAATGCTATATGTTATGGTATATATGCAGGTAAAATAGAAGAAAAATATGATGGTAAAAAAAATAATAATAATAAAATGTATCCTATAGTGGCAATGATAATATCTTTTTTACACGATAAATTTTTTAATATAATTAGAACAGAAAAACAATTAGGTTATATTGCTAAATGTTCTCTGTTAAATGTTTCAACAATATATGGAGTAAAAGAAATGTTTATAACATTTACTATACAATCTAAATATGATAATTTACAGGAACATATAGAAGATTTTTTAAAAAATGACATAATAAGTTCTTTAACAGATGATGAGTTTGACAATATGAAATCACAAATGATAAATTCATATTTAGAAGAAACTAATACAATGAGTAATGATATTGCAATTAAATTTTCACATATGATGGTTACTGATAATTTAGAAGCAGATAGATATAAATTATATGTGAAATATTTAAAGAAACTTGAAAAAAAACATTTTATAAAAATATATGAAAATATTTGTAAAAATCAAAGAATAATTATCAATATAAATACATAGTTTTATAATTGTATTATAAAAAATGTCCGAAGAAGATTTTGTAGTAGATAAAGTTGATGATGAATTTGATATGACTTTAAAAAAAGATGTTTTATCTAAAGATGTTTTATCTAAAGATGTTTTATCTAAAGATGTTTTATCTAAAGATGTTTCATCTAATGAAAAAACAGAAACCTTGAACACAGAACAATTAAAGAAAATAATGAGTAAATTGTCAAGAAAAGAATTAATGGATATGAAAAAAAACTTAATGAATGGTAATATGAATGAAAGTGATTTAACAAATATGTTAAATGTTAATAAGATAGATAAAACATTGGATAAAAAAGATAAACTTAAACAGAAATTAAAAATGTTAAAAGATGCTAGAAAAAGTAAAAATTAAGATTTAATTATGACATAGGTGTATTATTTGGTATATTATTTTGTGGTTTAATTGCTTGTAATCCTAATCTATGAAATCTGCTTTGTTTCGAACTGATAGGTTGAATTTTGACTTCATTGTATTGTTGGTTAGGTGTATCTCTTTTTTCAACATTTAATTTTTTGTTTTTAGAAGCTAGTCTATTGTTTGATTTAGTATTATTTAATTTAATATTATTTGGTTTAATAGTATTATCTGATTGCGGAATCTGATTTTGCTGAGTTTGCGAAATTTGTTGTTTTTGCTGATTTTGTTGAATATGTTGTGGTCCATTGTTATTCATCTTACTATCTAATTCTTCAACCATTTTCTTTAATTTTTTATTTTCATTTGTTAAATTATCAATATCATCTTTCATTTGTTTTTTTTCAAGAGTTAGACCATTAAGATTATTATTAAGAATACCTATTAATTTTACCATAGACAAAATATCAGTTCTCATTTCACTGACAACCTCTGTAATGTTTTCATTTTTTACTGTTTTATTGTGTCCGTTAGGTGTTTCATTAAGTAGAACATCATTTGTATCAGAACCACGTCTAGACCTAGATTTAGAACTTGCTCTAGACCTAGAACTTGCTCTAGAACTAGGTTTAGAATTAGGTTTAGAATTAGATTTAGTACTAATTGATTTGTAAGGATTTTTTTCTAAATTATTTTTCTTAGAATAACTACTCATTTATATTTTTTATATTAGTTAAAAAATATTCAATAAAATACACGTTAAAATATATAATATAAAAATTGATACATAAATATATACAAATGGAAACGGTAGAAGTTTATAAACAATTGAGAGCAATTTTAAGTGGATGTGATAGTATTTCGGATGCTTTATATATATCTAATAAATATGTTAGTACTTATCCACATTTGAAACAAATGATAATAAGTTATGTTAACGGACATACATATAAAGACCAAGTTGATATTACAACAAAACAAAAAATGTTAATAGATATAAATTTATGTGAAACTCGAAATGACGCACACGATTTAATAGCACAGTATAGTGAAAGAACAAATGATGATGTATATAAGAAAACTGCAGAAAGACTAGCAAATAAAAAGAAATACAGTAATTCTGATTTTAGACATTTTCATAAAGTAATTCATATAAACAAAAAATGTCCTCATTGTTCTCATATTATAAGTATGCCTGATAATACAGATTATGTCATATGTGGTTATCACGATACAAACAAAGGTTATGACTGGCATGGATGTGGCAGAGACTGGTGTTTTTATTGTGGTAAAATATTATGTAAAAAATGGGAAATAAACGAACTTCATTTACCGTCAAATAGACAACACGATGACGAATGTTGTTTGAATTATGCAAAAGAAAATAATTATAAATACCCTGTTGATTTTTGTAATTGTAATAATACATATGTATGTAGAAAGAATTAATTTTTTTACAGTATAATATATATAATGGATAAATTAAATGATATTGATTTTTTAACTGAATATGTTTATTATTATCTGTATAACAATATTGAGTTATTAAGTGATTATAATTATGATGTAGAATTTGTAACAACATTGATTATGGCACAATATATTATGACTACTACTGTATATTGAAGAACTTTTTGTGTTGGTTAATTAAATAGTTTTGGTACGACAATAATTGTGGATCTGTTATTTGTGTTTTTAATTGTACCATTTGTTCAAGTAGTTGTTTTGGTCTATTATCGACGTATTTTTGTATTTTTTCAATGGGAACCTCAATTATTATACCATTTTGATCTTGCCAATCAATTAATATTTTTTGTCCTTCCGGACCTGTTATTGTTTTGTCACGGGTTTTATTAAACTGATTATATATTTCCATATATTTTTGGAAATTTGGTATTTTATCAGTCTTTTTAAATATATCAACTGTAGTACATTTTCTAGAATTTTCATGATAATTCGATATTGAATATATTATATATGGTAATAAATTATATAATATAATTTCTTCTTGTTTATAATCACATTGTGTTAATGGTGAATTAGGAGTATTAGGAGTAACCATATCAAGCAATGTTCTATCACCTTTTGGATCCATCAGAATACATATATCATTCCATGTTATTTCAAAGATAGCATTGTTATTATTCGATATAGAATCAAAATGCCCATCACCTTTATTGTTTATAACATAATAGTTACCACTAATTATTTTTAAATCTATTGGTTCAAAATCTATTTGAGAACCACGAATAGGATTAAACTGATTCATCTGTCCACCTTGTGCATTTATTTTTTTTAGAGATACAAACAAAACATTTATTATAAAATATTTACATAATCTTATAACAATATCTTCACTTAACTCATTATGAGTATTAAAACCGTTTTGTATACGTTTATCTACAATTTCGCCATTAATTTCTCCATTTGTGAATAATTTTTTATATGGTAGCGTATCATCTAGCAACACAGTTCTTCTAAAATGTGATGCTGTTTGATATCTGGATTCTTGATCTATTCTACTAAATATAGGTATAGTGCATTTTAGAAAGGAAATAATTAAACAGTCCTGTCCTAGACCTGCACCATCATTATATAAATACCAATCATCGAATTGTTTTTTAAATATATCGTTATCACTACTAATTTTATGTAAAGTTAATTGGGAATCTTTATATACCTTATAATTTTGTTTTATATATGTTTCCATATCATTTTTGTATTTTTCGAACGTTGAATAATAAATACTATATCCAATATTTAAACTATCTAACTGATAACCTTCTATTGACCCCGAAGAAATATTTGAAAAAATAATGCCTGCACCTACAGTTAAAGTTTTTAGCACAGTACTTATTGTAAAATCAATAAAAAAATTATCTAATGTATCATATTCACATATTATACCTTTTCTTTCTGAAGATAAACTGTCACTGTGTGAATTGATATAATAATATTTATTATTATGTTTTAATAATGCCATACAAAAACTATGAACTATAAAATGAAATATATATGTATTTTTATATAGTTCATTTTGTTCAAACTCATCGAGTTTAATTTTTAAATGTCTAGTTAAGAAAACATTATATGTTTCACCTTGTTGTATTTGTTTTATATCTAATCCTAGAAAAAACAATTGTTCATCTTCTTTACCGCATATATAACCATTTAAATTTTTTTGTATAAAATTTTTTAATTTTTGATTATTTAAAAGAATGCCTTCATTTTTTATTCGAATTTTTGGTGTCGTCCCATCATCTTCATATATTTGTGCCCCTTTACCATCAGTAACTGGTTCTGTACCAACAATTTTTTCTGTTTCATTTTCTAACATTGTAAGATTTGTACCACTAATTACATTGGAATTTATTTCTATATTTTTTACTATTTGTGATGCAATATATATACTTGCCAATACACATACACTTACTGATTGTTGTGGATCAATTTTTATTTTATTTTGACCATTATCAAATTCAGTCATAACAACTTATAATACTATATAACCATAAAAAAAATCATACCTTATAATATATGATAGGAATACTAGACCCAGAAGGAAAAAATAATAATCCCTTAACAAATGAACCTTATAGTGATAAATACAAAAGTTTAGCAAAAAAATGGCAATCATATCCTGTATATAAAGAAAATAAACAGATTTTGAAAGATATTGAAAATAACAATGTTATATTAGTAATTTGTGGTACAGGTGCAGGTAAAACAGTGTTATTTCCTAAATATATGTTACACGTTTTGAAATATCAAGGTAAAATCGCTATAACATTACCCAAACAAGATATAACAAAGTCGGCTGCTGAATTTGCAGCATTAACATTAGATGTTGAACTAGGTAAATCTGTTGGTTATCAATTCAAAGGTTCTAGAAATTTTTCAGAAGAAACAAAACTATTGTATTGTACAGACGGAACATTAGTTTCACGACTTTTATCAGACCCTGAATTGAAAGACTTTGATGCTGTTATTATTGACGAGGCACACGAAAGGAAAGTAAATATTGATTTTTTATTGTATTTATTAAAAAATGTTCTCATTAAAAGGAAAGACTTTAAACTGATAATTATGTCAGCTACTATTAATGATGAAATATTTAAGAACTATTACAAAGAATTCAAATTTAAAAGTTTGTCGATAGGTGTTTTACCTAATTATCCTATCGAATCTATATTTGTTGAAGCATCCATAAATGATTATTTGAAGAAAGGATTTGATATTATTAAACAATTGTTAAAAAAGGATGAAAACAGAGATGATGGAATATTATTTTTTGTTCCTAGTATCAGTGAAACACATAAGATATGTGATGAGTTAGCTAATGATGATGCAACATTTAAAGACAAAAATATGTGTATTTCAGTATATGCTGGTATAAACAGTAATGATGTAAAATTGGCAACAGATAAAGATTATTATAGAGGTTTTATAAAAAATGGGAGAAAGATTATTGTTGCAACAAACGTTGCTGAATCATCTTTAACTATAGAAGGTATTAAATATGTTATTGATTCAGGTTTAGAAAATAAGACTTCATATGATTTTGACAAGAGAATAAATATTATGGATAAAACGTTGATAACAAGGGCACAAGCAGTTCAAAGAATGGGTAGAACAGGTAGAACTGGAGCAGGAATATGTTATCATTTATATTCAAAAGATGCTTTAGAAAGAACAATGGAAAAGTTTCCTAAACCTTCAATAATAGAAGAACCTATTGGATACGAATTATTGCGATTATTAAATATTGAAAGTATAGGAACTGTTTCTAAATTACATAAAGTTGTAGAAAATTTTATAGAACCACCAAAAAAAAATAATGTTGAAAGTGAATTAGAATATTTAAAAGAATTAGGTTTAATAAAAAATGATGTTTTGACAAAAATGGGTAAAATTGTATGTGACTTACAAATAGAACCAAAAAGTGCTTTGTCAATGATATTAGGATATAAATTAAATTGTTTTCGTGAGGTTGTTGCAATTTTAACAGTAATCGATAATATTAAAAGTAAAATAGAAAAGTTATTTTATTTACCTAAGAAAGATGCAAACTGGGCAAAAAATAAATGGAATGAAATTAAAGAACACTTTTCTTCTAATAATTCATCTGACCATCTAGCACTTCTTAAAGTATTTGGTGAATATGAAATAGCAAAAAAAGAAGAAAAACTAAATGAATGGATAAAAAAATACTATGTTAATAAAAAAGTAATTGATAAATGCTATGAGAATTACAAAAAGATGAAACATAAGTATAGACACAAAATAGAAGAACTTGATTTACCTGAAATAAGTTTTCCAGAAGATATTTTAAAATTTGATATAGAACATAGGATAATAGCATGTTTTCTATACGGAACACAAAATATATTAAAACAAAATAATAAAAACATATTGTTTAACAAATATAATAATGATGTTAAGATAGATAGAGACAGTTTTATAAATATAGGTAAAATAGTTGTTAGAAACAGTTCATTTATATATGATACATTGTTGAAGTTTGGTAAAAGTCCTGTTAAAGCAATGATTGTTTCACTTATTACACAAAAAACAAGTTATATTATAAATATGTTGTAAATTATTTATTTATCTGTATAATAAATATATTTATTCATATAATATTTTTTATATATCCAAATAATATTTTTTATTTATTTCAATAATATAAATGAAAACTTCCAAAGAACGATTACAAAAAGAAATTGAAAGGCAACAACACAAGCAAAAAAGCATATAGAAAAATTACAGAAGAAGATGGCAGAATTACCGGATGTACCTGCTTTACCTAACAAACTTGATCCATTAACACTTACAACATTAAATATATTTACAGTAAGTAATATAGAATATGTCATTATAAACGATGATACATGTGCTATATATGATGCGTCGTCATTGTCTGTTGATACTTTTTTGAACGTGTCATATGCTACTGATTCATCAACAGGTGAACGTCGTAGAGTAGTTGCTGTTTATGATAATGCATTTATAAATAATACATATATTAAAACAGTTGTTTTACCAGAATGTTTGTCCATAGGTTATGACGCATTTGCGAGTAGTGGTCTTACCGAAATTACATCAAATAGTTTCCCTAAATGTTTAACTATAGGTGAATCTGCGTTTAATTCATGTAATGATCTCACAAAAGTTAAATTTCCTAATTGTACCGCAATAGGTGATTTTGCGTTTGAATTTTGCGAAAATTTGGAGTCAGTTGAATTCCCTAAATGTATCACTATAGGTTGTGAAGCGTTTTATAATTGCGAAAATTTGGAGTCAGTTGATTTCCCTAAATGTACTACAATATGTGAGGATGCGTTTCAATATTGCAATGATCTCACAGAAGTTGAATTCCCTAATTGTTTAACTATAGGTAGAGAAGCGTTTGATTCTTGTGAATCTCTCATAACAGTTAAATTTCCCAAATGTACCACAATAGATAATGAAGCGTTTGAAGATTGCAGTAATTTAGAAACAGTTGAATTCCCTAATTGTCTAACTATAGGTATACAAGCGTTTTATTCATGCAGTAATTTAGAAACAGTTGAATTTCCCAAATGTATTACTATAGGTAGTGAAGCATTTGCTTCTTGCAGTAATTTAGATAAAGTTAAATTCCCTAGATGTAAAACTATAGGTGATTATGCTTTTCAAGGATGTGCCATAGAATGTGTAACAATACCTCGTACTATTAGATATATTGGTAATGATGCTTTTAGTGGTAATCAATTAGAACGTGTTAATTTTGAAGGTTCCTATGATATTACTACAGGTTCATCACCTTTCTTGTTATATGGTGAAGGCGATATTGTATCTACTGTTTTACGTGTTCGTATTCCTGATATGTGTAATGTTAAAAAATACGCAAATGTTTTACAATTAGATAAAGATATTTTCAAACCATTTAAAAAATGTTGTAAATGTTAAAAATATAATTGTGTTATAAATACCATTAATATATAACTAACATATAATATAAATAATATGTTAAAAGAACAAATTCCTATTTTCAGACTGAAACCACATAATAAAACTTTATCAGCAACGATTAAATATATCGGTAGCATAGAAGAAGGTGAAAAAGTCAATAATGATATTTATTATTTAGTAAAAAATAATGATAATATTACAAATAACACAATAACTTATAAAACAGTTGATGATTACGAAATAACTGGTAATATATATAGATGTAATATCGTAGGACAGCATATTGTAGCATCCTCTATTTATCCGCTTATGTATATTGACATTTCATATAACAAAACATTTGTATCTGGTTCTTTGTTTCAAATATTTTTTTCTATCAATATGAGTAAAGAATTTAAGAAAAATATAAAGTCAAACAAAGAATATGTAAATTTAACGTTTAATGGTGAATGGATACAACATTTTGATGGAGATGATGAGATAAAAAGTAATTTTGAAAAATTTGTGGAAAATGATGAAGAAAAACAATACTGTTTAAATATGTTTTCACAACAAAAAATGGAATTTATATCAATGGATAAAGTCAGAGATTATTTTATAGAGTTTACAAGTACAGAATTATTCATTAAGTTTGTAAAAATAGCTATTAAATGTAGAAATATTCAACGAAGGAACAAATATGGATTAACAGATGAATCAACATATACGAAACCAGTAATGATTACTAAATTAAGTGATATACAAAAAAATATGTTAGAAAACGATGAAATAGTATTTGATTGAAAAAATTGAAATAATAGATATATTATTGTGTCCATTAAGGTTGGTATTAAAATTTACAGATTTTTTGAAAAATGGGTTGTTGTAATTCAAATGATAAAGAACGACACGTTACCTTCGGACGACATGTTTATGTCCGAAGTTTCGATCCAAAAGATGATTTAAAAGGTTGTGTGCCTAGATACAAATCGACACCGTATCCTGAAGATAAATATGTGAGTGAATTGAAGATGCTTGCTAATCACAGTAATGGTTCGACATTTAGTGCCCCGCTTCAAAAAATCATTACTTACCTGAGGATGATAAAGTATCTCATGAAACTTCTCAAAAAATTTTCTGATAACAAAGATACAATTTTCAAAGAATTGCATCATTTGGCACCAAACAAATTTGATCCAGAAACTGCTACCGAAAAGGAAGTGCGAAAATATTTGGATGATGTCTACAAACGAGTTAAGCATGTTTTCACAGAAAAATTTGAAGAAGAAGCAGAGCAAAATGATGACAGTGGACAAGAATCTTGTGATGATTTTCCAGAACAGATGGCTTATAAAAAAGATCTAAAAAAGCAAAGAAACAAAGAAAGAAAGAAAGAAAATAAGAAAGAGTTGTCTTTGAATGATTAAATATTTTTTTTAGCCAATTCCAAAAGTTCCTTTTTTATTTTTTTATCTTTTTTTGTCCAATTAATTGCTTGTCTAGCAGTTGCATAATTATGTCTAAGAAATTCATAATGTTTATCTATAAATGAATAATATTTGGCATCCCATATATTAGTCCATTCACCTTTTTTTATGTTACTCATTTTTAAAATATAATTCGATGATGAAAAATACATTCGTGTCATCATTTTACCTTTGTCAGAACCTTGACTCATACCCATAACATTTGGAACCATTACCCAGTCGTAAGCATCTATTGTCCATTCCATAAAAATACGATGAACCTCTTTTGGATCACATTGGTTGATTAAAAACCAGTTGCCTAAAAACATTAAACGTTCAATATGATTAACATATGAGTATTTAACAATTTTTTCTATCAGATTATCAATAGGTAAAATACCAGTATTTGCTAACCAATATTTGTCACTTATTTTTTTATGATGTTTGAGATAATTTTTATTGTATAAATCAGGTTCTAAAACATATATAGCATATACATAGTTGCGCCATCCTATAATCTGTCTGATAAATCCCTCATATGAGTTTATAGGTTTTGGTACATATTGTTTGAATATATCAACAACAATAATATCAGGTAACAAACCTATGTTCATCATTGGACTTAACACAGAATGGAACAGGAAAGGTTCTTCTTTTTTTTCAACAAATTTTACTGCATCTTGATAAACACCATATTGTTTAATTCTTTTTTCAAAAAAGTTGTGTAACCAATTGATAGAACTTTTAGTGTCAATCGGAAAGTTCCATTCATCAGTATCTCCGTAATTGTCTGGAAAATGTTTTTCAACATATTTTTTAGCATCAATATAATACTTGTCTTTTTTAACATTTGGTACCTTTGGTATAACAACATTATCCGGCATACTTTTTCTATTTTCTGTGTCAAATGACCATTTGTTTCCTATAGGTGTTTTACCTTTCATTAAAACATTTAATTTTGTTCTTTGAAGTTTGTAAAATTTATCGTGATAGTATTTACCATTAGTACAAAATTTATCTTTATTTTCAATAATTTCATCATATGTTAATAAAAAATTTAAATTTTCTAAACATATAGCTTTAGATAAATGTTTTTCATAAAAGTCTTCTAAATAATGATCGATTGGTCTAAAATATCTAGTAGAACTGTCATTTAATTTTTTGTAAAATGTTTTATTAACTTTAGAAAATTCTACATAATGACATTTTACACCTTTTTTTTCTAAATCATTTTTGTATTTTTTCATTGTAGCACGGTGGTACATTAGTTTTAGTTTATGAAACCTATATGAAGTAAAATACCTTGGTTCTTCTACTAAATATACTATTCCATCTACTATTACATCTACTATTTCATCTACTAAATTTAACATTTTATATGGAAATAATTGTGTGGGCAATATTATCAAAGACATATATTATTTATTGTGTTAATAAAATATCATTAAATATATAAAAAATATAATATAATGTTTTATACAATTGTTAGTCGTATTTTGAAAACGGATAATTATTTACATATTTTTATCATTGGTTCAATCTTATATGTTATGATCCACTGGTATTTACATATGGAAAAAACAAGATTAGGATTATTACTTATTTGTCAAAAGTATATGTATCATTTAATGGTTGCTGATTTTTCAGTAGCGTGTATATTATTAAAATTGTTTCCATTTAAGAAAAATGTTAAAGATGATTTAGATGAAGATTTAGATGTAGATGTAGATGCAGATATAGATAATAACAAAATATTAAATCAAATGCAAGAAGCACGAAAAGAATTTTTAAAAAACAACAAAGAAGGTTCTATATTTTCAAAAAGTGATGACACTTCATCAAAAAAGGTTGTAAAAAAGAATAACGATATTGTTGATACTGATATTCCTGTATATTCTGTAGAAAATAAAAAAGATAGTTAATATATATAATAAATATGGAAAGTAAGACTCTAGATAATCCAGATAATCTAAATATTTATAAAATAAAAATAGATGTTAAAAATGATAATATATGGAATGATGTCAAACAGAGATTGCATGAAATGTATAGTACGATTAATTCTAGTGACAAAAAAAATAAAGAAAAAGAAATATATTCTATAAATCAACCAGTTCATTATTTATTTGATCATGTAGTAAATGAAAATGTAGGAACTATTACATCAACACAAAATATATACAGAGAAAAATTTAAATTAGACACGATGTTTAATTTAATTACAGATAAATTAGAGATAGTTTCTGCTTCTGAACATGCAACTATATTGTATCAATTTGAATATAATCATAGACAATATATATATTATTCTAATTCAGGTTATGGTAAAGAAAATCAGATATGTGATATAAAAAATGGTACTACTGCATGTAAAATTTTATATTTTGAAAATACTGATAATTTATATACTGATAAAGATATTGGTAAAGATAAAGATAAAGATAAAAATAAAGATAAAATTGCATACAATATCATAAAAAATAGCGAAGCAATTAATATTGAAGTAAATATTATAAAAAAACATAGTATATTAGAAGATATACGTATATCTTTTGATTCTTACACAACAAGTTCTAATAATAAAGATAACCCTTTTAATAAAATTTTTAATAAAGAAGAGTTTGCCATAATATATACAATATTAGTTAATTATCCTGATCCTAAAAAAAAAGAACAAATGTCATATTACATAGTTTTATTTTTTTTATGTATGAAAAAATGTGCTACAGAAGTATGTATTAGTGATATAATTGATAATAACTTATCCGGATTGAATATATTGAATAAATATTATATTGATAATCCATTAATTTTCAGAAATGATACAGATAAAGATAATCGTGATTTAATTAATACAGAATCAGAAAGAATTTGCACACAATATAATGAAAAATTTAAGGAAATTATATCAATACAATCCAATATAAATAATGATAAAAAAACAATTGATAATAAATTCAATGATTTTGTAAATAATATCAATAACAAATTAAAAAATATAAAATCAGACACCATTCAATACAAATTAAATAATTCATTCAAATTAGAATATTATGATATTGGTTTATTTAATAATTTACAAAAATCAGGTTCGTGTACTTTTTATAGTTATTATAATTTAGCAGTTAATATGAAAATATTGCACGAATATACAATTTGGAAAAATAATAGTTTTAATGATATTAATACATATACTAATAATTTTATAGAAGTATTTATAAAGTTTCATTATTATAATGTATATTTATATTGTATAACAAATGATATTAATATAATAAAAGAACAAAAATTAATATATAAATTTGATGATAGAAACATTTACAACCATTTACATATATATAAACAAATAGAAGAAAATGGTTTATATAAAGAGTTTGTTGAATATTACGATAATGACACACTACTATTTAACAAAAAAAAAACAATACCTTATAAAATATTATCTAATATTACATATAATGGTACTTTTGAAAATAAACCATTACTAACCTATTTAACAAATGATTATAAAGGTGAAACACCTATATATAGTGATTTATATAGATATTTAAAAGATCAATTGAATGAAATTATTACAAATAAAACTTTTAATGCAGCCAATTTTAAAGAAACTCTAACAAATTTTTTTAAAGAAGCAGATGAAAGAATCATATTATTAAAAAAAATATATGAAATTAATGTTTTTGAGAAACAAGATATATTTATAGATGGTATAGTTAATCAATACTTGATGAATTATACATTATTACATTATTTTTATATTGAAAATAAACAAATAAAAAAGGATATAAAACAAAAAAATATTAATTATGTTGCAATAGGAACAACAGATAAAGATAAAAAAAGTTTGGAAAAAGATATTGATAATATTGATAAAACTATAAATTGTAACCTATTTATGTTACTAGATTTTGACAATTTATATAAAATATCACACGTTATCGATACAGTTCCTACACATAAATTATTAAAATTTATAAAAGATAATTATAAAGTTGACGTAAATAGTGATAATATCTATATTCGTGCAACTCAAATCGAAGAATTATATATAAAAAATAATTATGTTGATATTAAATTAAAAATTTATAAAGATATTAAAGAAATTAAGAATGATAGAGAAGCATGTATATTTATAGAACAACAATATATGATATATCTGGATTATAAATATTTACTTGATTACATAAAAGATAAAAAAGATAAAAAAGATAAAAAAGATGATAAATTTAAAACAAATATACAGTCATGTATAGATACATTAAAAATAAATTTATTAAATGTTTTAAAAAAATACAATGTAGATATTAAATGTGGAGATATTCATGATATATTACCATATATTAGTATTATATTAAGTGATGCCGAATATATGTTATTTAATATAAGTGAGGGTGATGAACAATCATACAAAATATTTTCTTTTTTATCCATAAATAAAGATACCAAAATATATACATATGATTTTACTACATATATGGATAAATTATTTGATATAATAAAAGATGATGATGATAATAAAATAGAACGATTTGTAGATTATTGTGGTGATATATATAAGGAAAGATGTATAGTTGAGAATTTGGGTTTTAAATTTAATGATACTACTAAACCCTCAAAACAAATACGGGGAATAACTTATAATTTTACTGAATCTCTTGTACATAGATATAATGAAAATGATACCAATAAATTATTTTTATATTGTTTTGGATTTAGTAAATATGATATGAATCAATATATTATATATGAGACAAGTGAACATATATTATTAATATTTAGGAATTATGACAGATATATATTTATAAATAAAAATGATTATAACGATAGTTATATATATTTAAAAGAAAAAAATGAGCATTATCAATTATTATTTAATTTGACACCAGATGTTTATCCATTTATCACGATGATTCCTATGGGTTGTCCATATTTATGTTACCAAATAGATAATACATATCATATTGATATAATATTTTCTTCTTCAGGTAAATCAATTGAATACAAAAAATTATGTGAAAAATTATATAAAAAAAATATAGATATTATTGATTTTAAATTGATTTCAATAAAAATTGCTCCTTCAAATGTATTTCCACTAGTGTCAACATTTGATACAGATTTATGGAAACAATTATATAATTATTATGAAAAAACAAATATTAATGTTAATAAAGACATAAAAAATAAATATGAACAAAAGAGATTAGATTATATAACTGATATAATTAATAGGCTTATTGGTAAAAATGATGATAAAGATAAAGATAAAGGTTTATTGAATTATATAAATGTTGAAATTATAAATATAGATAAATACAATTTTGCTAAAAAATTAATTAAAGAAAATGAATTATGTGAAAATATTGAAGTAAAAATTGATGTTCAAGATAATATTTTAGATAAATATACAAAATTAAAATTTATATATAATCATCTAGAAGATTATGAAACATTTATAAACAATAATATTACTTTATTTGTTGAAATTATGATACAAAACATAATAAATAATTTAGTAAATGTATTATTGAATAGTGCAAATAGTCCATTAGATATATCCTGCTGGGATGTTCAAAATGTCAGAACACAACTTAAAAGCATATCTGATTTTATGAGTGATGATAAATATTATAATTTTGAGATAATATTTCTTTTACAAAATAATTATTTTTTCAAAAAAAGTCAAATGGAAAAGTATAGGAACATATTGGATGAAATGATAAATGATAAAAAATCAGAACATAAAAAACTAAAAATGCACCAATTTATGATGGGTAAAGGTAAAACATCTGTGATTACACCATTATTATCTTTTGCAATATTGACATTAACTGATAAAATACCTACTATTATTACATTAAAACATTTAGTAAAACAAACAAGAGAATATATAGACTTTACTGAATATTTACTAAATATAAAAAAAATAAATGTTTTTTCAGACTTTGAAGCTAAGAAAAGATGGATTGAGAGTACTGATATTAATATTAAAAAATATAATAACTATGATGAAATAATGGAAATATATCATTTAAAAAATATAGTGGATGAACTTGAAATAAAAAAAGTTAATGAAGAATTAAATCAGGTATCTGTTTCTAAAGACACAATGAATAAGTATAATGATGCATCAGATAAATATACAAAACATAAAAATTATAAAAAATATGAAACATTTGATTTTGACAATTTTATAAAAAATTATGTAGATTTAACACAAGAATATAATATCATTGATGAATTTGATTCACACCATAATTATTTACAGTCAATGTTTAATTATGTTATAATTAACAAGAAAATAGATAATAGTTACATAGATTACATTTATCTTTATATTTTGGATAAAAAACAAATTATAAATCATAATTTAACAAAAGTTGATTTACAAGATGATATTATTTTGAAAGATAATCTTAAATATTTTTACAAAATTAGTGAAAAAATGACATATAAGGAAAAATATGGTTTCTCGTTTATGTATTTTACAGAAGAGGAAGAAGTTATACATCGTTTATGTACTCCTTTTGTCAGAAAAGATAAACCTGTTAAAAATTCAAACTTTTCAAGTATATTATTAAGTATTATATTGACATTTAAAACATATTTAGATGTTTTTGATGGTAAGTTACAAGATTTTGATTTTAAAAATATGTTAAATCATCCAAACATATTACTAGAATTATTACCAGAAGTACAATTTGATTATGAAAATTTAACATATCAAATAATTAAAACAGAATTTGATGAATTATATGCAAACAATAGAATAAATAAATACAAAATATTATTAAATTATTTTAAAATAGTAAATAGAAATATAATTAAATATACAGATTTACAAATAAATTTATCATTTCAGGATATTATATATAATACTTATAATCAATGGCAAGTAGGATATACTGGAACTGCAAGTTTAAAATTAAATACTTATGAAGTAAGTGATGAATATGTATTTAAAGAGATTAAAGTTGATGAAGACGAGTCTATAGAAGTTAAACTTGCATTAATGGGTTATTCTAATCCCAATAACGAAAAATATGACAATAGTGTTACTATTATAAAAAGTAATGAATCAATTTATGAAACATTACAACAGATAGTTAATTTGACAAAAGAAAAAAATATATCAAAAGATAAAGATAAAGATAAAGATAAAGATAAAGATAAAGATAAAGATAAAGATATATCCAGAGGTTTTATTGATTTAGCAGGATTATATGTTAGATATGAAAATAAAGAAGTTGCAAAACAACTGAAAGCAATATTTAATGATGATAAAAAAATAGTGTATATAACAGAAAATGATGATGCTCTCGAATACGATGAAAAAATCATTAAAAAATATACACCAGATGATCCAAAGAATTTTTATTATTATGATCAAGGTCATACTGTAGGAAGTGATTTGAAACAATTTAGAACAGGTCACATAGCAGTTCTTATTAATGCTACAACTAGATATACTGATTTTGCACAGGCAATATTTAGATTTAGAAAATTAAATAGAGGTACATTTATGTCTGTTATTTATGTTCAAGATGATAAAGAACAAGAAATAGAAGTCAAAAAATATGATGATTCATTAGAAAGTTCTTTAAATAATAAAATGTATATATATGATGATTTACTAAAACATGATATTACGTACGAAGAATATGATAAAAAAAGTAAAACAGATAAACAAAAACAAAAACTAGATTTAATTATGAATGATAATTATAAAACTAATAAACTAGTAACTATTGCAGGTAATTATCATCAAACAAATATAAAAACAATGTTGTCATTGTATTTAAAAGAAAATAGTAATATAACAAAAATATTAAATAATAATTTAGTGTTAGAATTGTTAAAAAGAAATGAAAAAAAATTTAATGATGAACAAAATGTTGGAATTAAATATCAATATTTTAAAGCATTAGTCAGAAATATAATAAAAGATTATAGAGAAAGTGATATAGAACCAGAATTTATAATGAACAAACGAATAGGAATTTCTAATATAGAGGACTATATCAAAAACAATGTTTTAAATATTGATATGAGTAATTTTAAAACTGAAAAAATATATAAAGAATTAATGACAAATAAAAACAAATTAGTATCTGTTGTGGGAGGTTCTGGAACAGAAACAAATGTTGATGTTAAACAGGATGTTAAACAAGATGTTAAACAAGATGTTAAACAGGATGTTAAACAGGATGTTAAACAGGATGTTAAACAAGAACAAAACATCAGTGATATCACCAATTTGTATAGCAAAATACATATTGATTATTTAATTTTTAAAATATTTTTGCACGATAAATGTAGAGAATGTAATTCCGCAAATGTCATAAAGATGTTTAAAAATGAAATTTATACTATAAATAAAAAACCTATATGGATAAGTTATAATATTTTACATTTAAAAGGTAACGTAAAATTTATAAAAAATAGTTACAATCATACATATAATAATAGAATTTGTTATGTAGAAATGGATAATATAATATTAATAGAATTTGAGAAAGTTGCTATAGATTATTATTTATATAAATTTCCTGTCTATAATAATATGGGAACATTGATGTTTCCATTTATTAATAATGTAGATAAATTAGATATAGATCCCAATATTATACAACTATTAGGTATTCGGGGATATATAAATCCTAATATAAAAAGTAGATCAAAAGAAATAAATATTAAAAAATGTATTGGTTCTATGTCTGAGGGATCATTTATATTAGTCTTATATATGGTGTTATATTACTATCATGATGCGGATTCAATTATATTTTCACATGAATTGATTAATGACTTGAATGATATTAGTAAAGTAGCTATTTTACAAAGTAAGATAAATGAATTGGAAAAAGATATAAATATAAAATTTAATAATCATACTAATCTTATTGACACTTTATATGATAAACAATATAATTTTGAAACAAATAAATTAGAAAAAACCAATACACAAATAATATATTATCTTAATTATGCTAACTTAACTTATACCTGAACTGATTTTACCCAATGTATAGTTCTACCTTTAATAATTGTGTCTTTAATAACTTTATTACCTTTAGGATCTTTTTCCTGTTTATACACCTTAAAGTTAAATGTTTTTGATATTTTAACATCCTTAAAATATTCTTCATATATTTCTTTTTTAAAATGTTTTGTATATTCTGTGGCACCATTAACATACGAATTTTTTGTAACCTTTCTTATACTTTTTACTAAATTTTTTAATTCTTGTTCATTTAATTCATCAATATTTCTATGTGGATTAATTTTTGCGTCATACAATATTTCAGCAATTAAGTAATTACCTATACCAGATAAAATAGCACCTTGGTCATCCATTAATACTTTAACAATATTTGTATCTCTTTTTTTAGTATTTTTTATAAAATCTTCTATCAGTTCTACCATTTGACTAGCACTCATATTACTTTGTAAAATATCAGGTGCTAATTTATTTAATTGTTTGTCTAATTCTTTTTTTGTAAAAACAATTTTAAGAGTTCCATAACCTATCATATCAGAGTAATAATACGATTTGTCAGATTTTACCAAATCAATTCTAACACGTGAATATTCATCAAATTCATTTGTCCACATACCTGTTAAACCAAATGTATTCATCAAATAAACGGGTTCTGAATTGTTATCAACTAAATTGAACCATAAAAATTTACCTTTTGACGAAACATTTAGAACTTTTAATGGATATACTAATTTGTTTAAACCTACTAACTTGTTCTTAACATATCTACCACTTAACACTTCTATATTACAAATTTCTTTGTTTAACAGACATTTGTTCAAGTATTGTGCAGTCAACAATATTTCGGGTCCTTCCGGCATAATATAATATGTATATTTATATATATATATAATATGGAAACAATAGAGAAATCAAATTTTTCAGAAGATAAGTTTGACGATTTGTCATACACTGATGTTCAAATCAATTTAAGACTATTGTCTGATTTGAAAGAAGGAGAACGTATAATGATTGTAGATAATAAGTTTATACAAGTAGATAAACGATATTTTCAAAGTGTAATAAGAACATTTACATCTGATTCACGTTCAAGAACATTAAAGTTTTTTGAACATATTATTGATTGGAGTAAAAAATACTGTACCGAATATGTAAAAAATATTAATATGAATGTTGACAAACAGGTCAATATAGATAGATTAAAAACACTACATACACTATTATCAGAAAGTTCCAAAGGTATGGGACTTCTAGAAAAGACGTATGGTGATGATATTTTGACACAAGCATATTTGAAAACTTTGAGAGAAACAATTCAGGTGTTCTGTTCAGAGGACTTTAAGAAGGTCATCAGTGATAAAAATAAATATTAAATTAATTTTTTGTTGATTATTCCTCTTTTTTTTTATCCTCTTCCTCATCTACTTTCTGTAGAACTTCCTCATTTACTTCTTCCTGTAGAACTTCCTGTAGAACTTCCTGTAGAACTTCCTGTGGAACTTCCTGTGGATCTTTCTGTGGAACTTCCTGTAGAACTTCCTGTGGAACTTCCTGTAGAACTTCCTGTGGAACTTCCTGTAGAACTTCCTGTAGAACTTCCTGTAGATCTTCACAATGTGATCCCATTATTTCAAGAACTTCTGGATTAACTTTCATATAAGTACAATAATCGCAATTACCACAAGGTTGTAAAGGTTGCAAGGACATTTTTGTTTTTTTAATACCAACCTTAATTAAAAACTTGCTATATATATATTATTTTCAATTTTTTAGTGTAATCTATTAACTATAAAAAATATATAAAACATTTATAAAATGGATACCAAATTTACAATCTATAATTATTCAACTGATGATGGTTTAACTGGTTCTCTTATTGTTAAAACAGAATTATGTAAATTATTTGACGAAAATACATTGTTCGATATGAAAAATGTTTCTAAAAAAACAGTTACTCTAAATGAATTATTAACAAAAGGTTATATGTCTGTTGGTTCAATTGATACAATGGAACCACTAGACCTTGAATATAATAATGACATTTTAAAAGTAAAGGGTTTGTGTATTCACGGTTCTAGAAAAGAATTAATTGGTAATAAATTAGGTTTAGAAACTGTATATGAACCAGAAAATTCTGACATTGAAGAAATTATAGATACAATGGATACAGATTTTGAAGAGATTAAAAGAAACTATAAAGATGTTAAAGGATTGTCAGTAGAAGGATTGTCAGTAGAAGGATTATCAGTTGAAGAACTATCAATTAATGATTTAGATTTAGATATAGATAATTATGATTATATGAAAAATGAAATATTTAACATTTTCACATAAATAATAATTTATATTTTGTTATCATTAGATGACAGAAACAATTATTTACAAAATAAATAAAAACTATGTTAAATATTCACAATTAGATATTATTAAAGATATTTCTATAATTACTGAATATATAGAAATATATAAAAGTGAAACATATGTATATTACTATGCAGTTAATTATAATAATTATAATAACGATAATTATGTTGTTTTTACAAATGAACGATTTATGGAAATAAATAATGGCACTATTAAAATATTTTATGTTGATAACATTGACAAGATAACATTTAATGAAAACATACATATTTTAGACAAATATGGAAAAAACAATATTTATTATATTAATGATGTAAATGTATGTAATATGTTCAAAAAACTATATAACAGTTCTAAAAATGTTATTCCGTCAAAATTATAATCTTTATTTATACTTATATATGAACCATTTAGTAACTCATAAACATTATTTTGTAATGTTTATCATTATGTGTTTAGCAGGTATTTTATCAACAATGAATGTTTGGACAGATAAGTTAAGTGATATTCGTTTAAGTCTTAATGATGTATATATGATAATGTTGATGAATGGTTATATGTTTCTGTTTATGGGTGTATATGATGGTCAAACATATATTACATTGATAGGTACCATATTAGTTGTCTTAAACATATATTTTATTAGAACACAATTTATGGTTTCACAAAACCAATATATTTTAGGTATGATTCCACATCATTCAATGGCTATTCATATGAGTAAGAAACTATTGAAAAAACAAAATAATGTAAAAACATTTTTGGAAAATATTATTGATACACAGGAAAAGGAAATAGATCATATGAAAAAAAATGAACAATGATTATTCTAACAATATAAATAATAAAAAACATAATAAACAATAATGTCTAAAATATATACAGTTACTGAATTTAGTTGTTCCATTAAAGATTTCATAGATGAACTATATGAAGGACAGTTAATATGTATTTCTGGTGAGTTAACTGATGTTAGTACTTATAAACAAATGACATTTATGAAATTAAAAGAAAATGATGTTATATTAGATTTATCTTGTTTTGATAGAACAATAAATGTTAAAAAATACGAAAACAGTAATGTTAAAATATATGGTATTGTTAATTATTTTCATAAAAAGAATTGTGTAAAAGTAAATGTTAAAAAGATTGATATGTTGGGTAATGGATTAAAAAATTCATTGTATGAAAAATTATATATAGAATATGAAAGTAAAGGATATTTTAATAATAGAAAAGTTTTACCAAAAAATATTAAAAATATAGGTGTCATTACTTCTATAAATAGTGGTATTGTATTTAGAGACTTCATATATATGTTAGAAAAAAACAAATTTAATGGTAATGTTTTTATGTATAATTGTTATGTTCAAGGTGTTCAATGTGCAGAAAGTGTTGCCAAAGGTTTAGAGTTTTTTGAAAAACCATTTAAAATAGTTTCATATATTGATTACAAAAAAATAATAAATACACAGAATATTGTAAATGATAATAATGATATCAATTATAATGATAATGATAAAGATAATGATAAAGATAACGATAATATTAATGTAATTGATATTATTATTGTGATGAGAGGTGGAGGTAGTCACGATGATCTAGCAGGTTTTAATGAACCAGTTGTTATAGAAGCAATTCATAGTTCAACTAAATATGTTATGACAGCAATCGGACATGAAGCAGACACTACACTTGCTGATAGATGTTCTAATTATCAAGCACCAACCCCTTCGGCAGCCGGTGAAGTTGTGACAGAAGACAGGAAAGATAAATATAATATGTTGAAAGATGTTGAGAATAAATTAATTAGTTATAAACATAATTTGTTAAACATTTTACATAAATTTAAAGATAGACTAAATGATATATGTTTAGATGACCCTAAAAATAGATTTATAAAAATGGAACAATCAATAACAGAACATAAAAATAGTTTATTAAATATTTTACATAGATATAAATCAAGAATAGATAAAATACAGTTAAATGAACCAACAAAATATCTATGTGACAAGGTTATTCAAGAAGGTTATAATATTAAACAACATTTAAACAAAATGAAAACACGATTAGATACAATAAATAAGTGTTTAGTTTTACACGATGTTACTAATATTTTAAAAAATGGTTTTAATATTATGGTAGATGTTGATAATAACGTTATTATAGACATTAGTAAAATATTTGATAAACCTATTAAAATGATACATTCAACAGGTACATATAAGGTTATTATAGAAAAAATTGAAAATTAAAAATAACAAATCTCTGGTAAAACTTCTCAAAAAGTTTTCCAGTAACAAGAAGAAGATTTTTGCACTGATGTGTCAGTTGTCTCCGGATCGATATAGTTTAGGAAGAAGCAGAAGCAAGAGATTTCTATGCTATTATCCTCTTAAATGCTAAACGTGAGGTCAAAAAACTTTGGCAAAAAAGCTGCAACGAACCAGAAGGTTATGGCAAGCACAAATTAATCGTTCCTAAAATTTAATTTATGTGTTTATAAATAAATTAAATGCCCTATTTTTTATCCATTATCGTTCTAACAATGACACACTATATTGCTGGTTTTATAGGATATTTTGTTAAAGAAAATCACCAATATATAGAAAAAGAAGTGGTTGTTTTAGAAAAAGAAGCAGAGAAAGTTTTAGAAAATGTTGCTGGTAATAATATAATAGTAAAAAACATAGAAAGTTATACAGAAGAATTGATTGAAGATACTGTTACAAATATTGAGATATCTTATGGTGTAAATGAGGATGATATAACTTTTGAAAAAAAATAAAAATATAAACATATTGATATTATGTATTATGATATATCAAATAAATATTAAGAATTTGTGAATAATCAAAAAATGGAAAACATATTTTATTGCCATAATGAAAAAAAGACATTTGATAAAAAGGCAGATAACAGTATAGTAGAATTAATGCAAAATATTCCTCCTATGGTGAAACCAGAAATAGAAATAACAAGATTAAATGAGAATGATAAAAAACCAAAAACATTTTATGGAAAAATAGAGGAGCCATTGACAGAAGTAGATAAATTAATAAAAAAATATGAGTTAGATTTAAAAAAGAAAGAAGAAGAACAACAAATAAAAACAAAATCAGATAAATTATTAGAAGAAATTAATTCAAATATTATAAATATGGAAATGATACAACTAGATTTAAATTTAATGGAACAATCAAAAATCCAATATATAACTGACCAAAAACAAAAAACAAAATTAAAAAATAAACATCCTAGAAAATCACATTCTAGAAAAATACATACTAGTAAACTTCCTAAAACAGATCCAGATAAAACTGGATTTTACTATAATGAATGTAGATACTGTATACAAGGAAAATGTGGTAAATGTATATTACAGGAACATTCATACAGAAAACAATGTGTAAAATGTTGTCGTGGTGAAAAATGTAATTACTGTATAAATGGTAAATGTAATCATTGTTTGGTAATAGGTCATTATGATCATTCAGGTATCAATACAAAAAGTCCTAATTACAGGTGCAGATGTATATAAATTTATTTATTTATTTCTATCAAAAAAATTGAAATTTAAAATAGTATATTTAATATTAATATATATGTATATAAACAAACAAGTAAAGTAATAATGTCTTCATTTAGTTTAAGTTCTAGATCAAGATCACAATCTCCTGAACCACCGGTAGTTGAGAGAAAATGCAAAGATTGTTTTACAGTGAAATATCTTGCACCAAAAAAAGAAAAAGGTGATATTTTTGGCAACATATGCTACAAATGTGAAGTTGGTAAATGCAAACAATGTTTAAATCATTCTAAACGTTCGCCAAATGAAAATGACTATCTAAAACAAAATGTTGGTCAAAATGAGGACTAAAATGTTTTTTATTTATAAAATAAAATTATGCTTAACTCGTTACAAAAATTGAAATTATTAATATATTGTTATCATATATCATAATATATTAAATAAACACTCAAAAAATGGGAAATTTTCAACCTTCTAGAAAAAACAATTCATTTAGCAGTAATATTGATGGTAAAAAAAAACTTCCACCACCATTACCACATAAACAACTTCCACCACCTTTACCACATAAACGACTTCCACTTTATTTGCAAAGTAAAAAATCAGAAAAATTAGTGTCAAATATTGATGAAGATAAAGATGAAGATGAACAAGAACAACAAGAATGTGCAAAAATTGATGATCCAGATGATAATTATGATTTACTATTTAAAAAAACACAATATAATACTACAAAATCACTTTATGCTTCAGCACCAACAAATAGTAAACCAGTAAGTGCTAAAAGTAAACCAGTTAGTGCTCAAAATTCTAAAAGTGCTAAAATTTCTAAAAGTGCTAAAATTTCTAAAAGTGCTACACGTAATCTTGAAAATGTGTATTGTAAAAAAGAAATATGTAGAAAACATCAATTAAAACAACAAGTACCAGTACCAGTATCTATACCTATACAAACATTTCAGTCAAATATTAGTAATAAACTGGAATGTGTTTATTGTATAAGAGGAACATGTATTAGATGTATGTTAGCAATACATTCTTATAAAAAACAATGTATTAAATGTAAAAGTGATAAAGGATGCGACTACTGTAAAAAAGGTAAATGTACTAATTGTATAATAACTGGTCATTATAATGTTTTTTTAGGTAGTACTGCATACAAGTGCTCATGTATATAAATTTATTTATTTGATTTTTTTCAAAAAAAATGAAAAAACAATATATTACTAACATAAATATATACATATTAATAATTATCAAAATGAAGTCCAAGAAACAATCAATAAAAAAAATTCAATTAGAAGATAGTACATATGTACCTATTACTGAACAACAAATTGTTAATATAGAAGATAAAGTTAATGTTTTAGAACAAATTACCAATTTGAGTGAGAAAGTATCTTTGCACTCTGAATTAGTCACAACTATTGCTAACTTAAAAAAAGAAATTGAATTAGCAACTGATAATATTGACAAAATATGTTTTGATAAAAGTCATACCAAAAAAGATGTTCTAGAAGAAGTCAGTATAGATGATAGTGTCATTGATATTGAAAAACGATTGGAAAAACTAGGTGAAGAAGAAATTATACAAAAAAAGATAGAGGAACTAACTAGAATAGCATCAATCGTTTCTAGATGTAGAGAAACATTTAATGATAATATTATTATGAAGGTTTCGAAAGTGAATTAATTAATGTTTTACCTTTTTTTATTTGTTCATCATATTGATTTATTTCTAAAATAGGTTTATTGTTTTTAGAATGTTCTATATCCTTTATTTGTTTAATTAATTTATTTTTCATCGAACCATAAAATACAGAAATTTTTTGTTTTAACATTTCATTACTAATATCAGGTTCTTCTCTAATACATTTATCAATTGTCCATTTAATACATCCATAAAAGTCTCTAACTGTTAGTCTAGATATTTCTTTGTCAATCATATACATTTCTTTAATGGTTTCATCAAAAGAATTAACTTTTCTTACATCTTTTAAATACTTTCTAACAATATAATATTCTGTTACTTTCTCATAACTGTCATCATAAAAGAGTAAATGTTTTTTTACTTTTTTAGATTTACCATATATATAATTGTCTTTTAACCTATCAACTTCATTAAAATACAAAGCAGTCTCTTCATATTCTTTAGTGTCAAACATTTGCATTTTATACATATTATTATAACTTTTACCAATTAGTCTCATTTCTGCAGACCATAAAGGTGCCCATACTTGTGTAACTAGTTTTCCTTTCAAATAAGGAAATTTGCCTATACCAAATTCTTTTACAATTTCATCATAATTAATTATTTTGTCTTTGATATCTGTTATATCGTATGAATGGTCTTTTAAATGGTCATACGGTACTCGCATTTTTAGAATATACATAAATGCTCCTAATTTTATTATCCATCTTTGTTGTGTTATCATTTCTTTATAAATTTGTTCTTCTGTGCTTTCTAATCTCATATCACATATAAATAATAATTTTCTAGAACCTAATAGTTTGTTATTTAAAACATCCTTAATTTTATCATCCGTGAAAAATCCGTCTTTTTTCGTATGTATGTCAACATTTGGATAATCTTTTCTAATGTCAAATTTATTAGGATCATATAATATCCAATTAATTTCAGGAAACATTTCGATTAACAGATTTGTATGAGTTCCAGATGCTGCACCTACATATAAAACACAACAATTAGATAAATCGGTATGTTTTGCACACATACTGAAAAATTCAAGTTCTGAGAAAAATAGTTTTCTTTGACCCCAATGACAATTAGTATAATTATTTTTTGTATTGTTAACCCATTCCATTCGTGGATAAGATTTTGGAAAACTTCTAAATAGTTTATTCATATATTATTATATGTTCTCAAAAATTATTATTATTCAACTAAAGCATCGTAATATTGTGCAATTGTCAAATCTGTTTTTATTCCTCCATTAATAGTAATCTTATTCATCTTATCTACAACATCTAGTTCAGGATCAGAATTCATATTTATTTTATTGTTAAATTTTAATTGATCATTTCGAAATTCATCAATTTCATCTCTAGATGAACCAGCAACTGTCTTATCTATTTCTCTAAATTGTTCTTTACCTCTATTTATTACTTTATCAACAATGTATTTCTTGATTTGTTTATCCTTTTCTCTTATAGTAAGGTTTTGACCAAAAACATCAGTCATAACTGCTTCTCTGATATACGGTGCAGGAACTTGTTCTTTAACAGAATTTTCCATTTTATAGTCTCCTTCAAAAACAGTATCTGAACCAGAAACCATTTTATTAAAAGTATTAAACCAATTTTTAGGATTTGACGTTTTTCTAAAAGTTCTAGAAACTTTTACTTTTTTTTCATTGGTATAATGTTCCTTGTTTATATGGTGATAGAATATAATAAACATTAAAACGAGTGGTAAAATAATATTCATAATATATTATATAGTATATATTATATATAATATATTATGAGTAGCGAACAAGATATTATGAGTAGCAAACAAGATATTATAAAAGAATTAAGTATAGATAAAATAAAGACATCTGTTAAAGATAATATTAATAAAAATAAAGATAATATATTAAAAAATATTATACAAAAAAAAAATAATAATTTATTAACTACTTGTATTTATCCGAATTATTATTTCTTTGAAGAAAAAATAGCAGATATACCATATGATATTGATATTGAACGCATTAACACTATTTTTAATTTTAATAATATATTTGATATAGATACTAAATTATTGAAATATATAAATAAAGATATTACAGACGAAAATAAAAAATTATTAGATACATCATATCCAATATTATATCCTTTTAAATATGATAATACAGATTACATATATTTTTCAAATAGTATTCCAAACAATATATTTGATGAAGATGATGAAGATGAACAGTCACAAAAAATTGATCAAACTCCTGAAAATAATTGTATGATATTAAAGATAATAGGTGATACAGCAGGTAATCCAATAGATACTAATAAAATTATTGAACATATTATTGAACATATTATTGAAATCATTAAATATATTATGATTGATAAATACACTATTGATAACAAAATAGATAACAATATTTTTGACATTGATAAAAAAAAATTAGATTATATCAAAAAATATGTTGAAATATTTAAAGACACCAAATTTAAAATAACATTAATTGTAAAAATATTAATGGTATTGTTAATAAAAAAAGATGCAAATAAATATTTTATATACCATAGTATAATAGAAGTAATAAAAGATAGTGAATATGTTGGGGGAGAAGAAGAAGAAAAAGGAGAAGAAGAAGAAAAAGGAGAAGAAGATGATAATATTTTTGAATTAAGCACATCGTTATATAGAGATGACCAAAATAAAACAAATATTAATCTTAAAATACAAGAATGTAGTATTAAATACGTAGATACGAAATTAGATAATTTTATACTATTTGCACAAACTATATCTTACAGAATGTCTATTGTGGAAGAAACAGACAAAACAGTGAAATATGTATATAACAAAAATATATTGAAAAAAATAACAAAAAATAAAGATAGTAATTTTTCAAATGACAACCATTTATATTGTACTACATATGGTTCTGCAAAATTTTATAATTATTATAATTTAGCAATGACGATGAAGATTTTAGAAGAATATAAAAAATATAAAGAAAACAACGGTAAATTAACCGAATATGTGAACAACGTTATAACAACATTTTTAAATTTTCATTACACAATGTTATATTTGTTGTGCGCATCAAATGACTATACCGTTATGAAAAAAAATGGTTTTAATGAAGAGTATATGGCAAATCAATCTTTTATTTATGAGTTAATAAGAAAATATAATTTTAGACAAGATATGGAAACATTTTATACAGTCAATGATAATAAATTAATTTTATCTATAGATGACTTGGAAAAAATTACTTTTAATATGGATAATCTTGATAGAATTAGTCTATCGCTAAAAAATACAGGTATCGATTTTACACCTATAATTCAGCGCATAATACAAATAGTATCAGACATAAGAAATTGTAAACAATTTACTTTGAATGATGTGCTCAATGAAATAAGGAAATTAATAACTAATATGGAATTTGATTTGTATTGGTTGAAAATGGTAGTAGATGAATATTTATTGTATTTTTATAATGAGTTAGGACAAATTATCAATTCATTTAATGTATCAGAACACGTACATTATGGTTGTCAATATTTTTATGATAATGGTTATCAATATTATGGTGATCCACATCATTATGATGCTTATGGTAATCCGTATGATGTAGACAATAATATACTTTATAATAATATTGAGAATACAAAAGAAAAGGTATTTATAAATGTACATTATAAATATAAAGAAGGATTAATACAACAAACTCAATTGTACATTGCTTTATTGAAAGAAGTTTATGATAGTAAGCAACAACTACCACCATTTACATATCAAGAAAAAAACTATGTTTTTAATATAAATAATTACAATTATAGAAATGGATATAATAAACAACTAAATGAAACAAAAATAGATCCTAATAAAGAAAGCTATTTTGGTCAAACAAATATTTTTTATCAAACCAATACACTTATTACACATTTATTAACTTTTACAGAGATCATAAATATATCTAATTTATATAAAACACAATATAAAGTTAAATTAGATGAGGTAAAAGGAAAATATAAAATTGGTACTCTTCTGGATAATGTCTTAATAGCTGAACAATATGGGTTATTATCAAGATTAGACGATATTACAAGAATATATGATGATCTATATGTTAATCCAAATATAATTATAGAGACAACAAATCCTGTAACATATATAAAGCAATTACATTCACTTTATAGTAAATACAAATTATACAGAGAAACTAGAGAAATAATAAATATTCAAAAAAATATGTTAAAATTGATAAATCTGTGCATGGAACAAAAAAAAAATATATCCTCAAAATTATTAATGTTTGTTTTTATGGTTATGTCAGATTCACAATATTTACTTATAGACAATAGCATATCTGAAATCGAAAATGAAGATATCAATATTATTTTAACTATGACAGATAAAACGGATATTAAATTTGGTTCATATTATACTTTACAAACAGATATTATAAAAATGATAAATAATAATAGAAATTTTAATGATATATTATCTTTTTGTGAAGTAAGTGATAAAGATACACAAATGATAGAAACGATTATGAGAGATAAAAAAATAATATACTACAAAATAATCAAAAAAATAGATAATAATCCAGATTTAAAAATTGCACTATTTAGATATGGTTATACGAGCAATGATGCCAATGAATATATATTAATACAAGAATACAAGGATGATAAATTGGTTGATGCAAGAACCAAATGTTTATATTTAATATTGAGAAAATATAATAATGAAGTAATTACAATTACATTAAAAATGAATGTAGGTTCAGGTTTATATAATATACAATCATCTAATAAAAGTACATTATTATCAAAAAAAATAATACCTATAGCATCATCTCATTTTTTTGATAATAATGTTTGTAAAATAATCGTTCCGTCTATTAAATTTTCAGAATATGAAAATACATATATACAAAAAAAAGATTTAGAATGTAAATTTATAAAAATAAAATATGCTCCATCAGATGTTCTACCATTAACAGATGGAATTGATTTAATTGAGTGGAATAAAATATGTTCATTTTATGGAATGGAAAATTTTGAATTAACTGATAGATTTAGTGAAAAATGTATTTTAGATACTGATATGACAGGAATTATAAATTCTATTACAGAATATGTTAATAAACTTATTGATAAAGATAATGGTTTTATTCAGAAAAATTACACCGAAAATACACAGAATAAAAAACAAAATATTGAGAAGTTAAATAAAATATTACATAATAAAACAACTGCAGATAAATTTTTAAATGAATATAGATTATGTACTAATTATATTCATCAAGTTATAAATACAGATACAATCAATTCAATAAAAGTATCAGTTGATGAAAATATTGATAATTTTAGTGATTATATATGTAATAATATGGTTAATTTTATTATTAAAATGGAAAAAAATATTATTAATAAATTATTAACTAAAATAGATGGGAATACGAAATGCTGGAACATACAAGAAATATTAAATTGGTTAAAAAGTATAGTGGATTTTAATAATTTATTGATAAAAGGAGATTTTTATTATTTTGAACTTTTGTTTTTGTTACAAAATGATTATTTTTTTAAAAAAAGTCAAATTGATAAATATAGAGAAATATTAGATGATATACCAAATAAAGAACTTAAACTGCACCAATTTATGATGGGAAAAGGAAAAACATCTGTAATAACACCCCTATTATCTTTTGCTATAAAATTTTTAAAGAAAGGTTATACACCTGTCATAATTACTGCAGACCATCTAGTAAAACAAACAATAAAATACATTGAATTTATTAACAATATGCTATCTGGAGATAAAATAAAAGTAAGAAATGATTATGAAGCAAAAGAAAAATGGATAGAAATAACAAATGAAAAAAAAGAACATTTAAAAAATGAATATAATATTATTGATGAATTTGATTTACATTATAATTATTTACAGTCAATGTTTAATAGTGTTATAAAATCAAAAAACATTAACAATATAATAATTGAATATGTCTATAATTTTGTTAAAGATAATGGTAATTTTATTGATGATAAAGTTATTATCGATAATACAGTTATACCAAATATGATAGTTTTTAAACATAATTTAAAACAGTTTTATGAAGAGGCAAATAAAATGACATATAAACAACATTATGGTTTCGAATTTCTACATAGTAATGATAAAATAATACAAAATCAAAAACATAGATTATGTGTTCCATTTTCACGAAAAGATACTCCTATTAAAAATTCATATTTTTCAAGTATATTATTAACATTAATTTTAACATTTAAAATATACATAAAACAATTTAATGAAAATAAATCTTTGTTTGAACAAGATTATATTAATATTAAAAATGATTTGAATATATTAGCAGAAATATTGAATGAAAATTTGGATGATACTGATATGGATATTAAAAAAATTAAATCAGAGATAAATAAAGTAGATAACATAGTTTATAAATATTTATTAGTAGTGAATACCAAACAAAATAAATTTATATACACTACGTCACAATATAATATATCATTTCAAGACATAATTCATGATATTTATGGTCAATGGCAAACAGGTTATACAGGAACAGCTACATTATCACTAACTGATAAATACGATAAAAATAGCGAGGAAAAATATAGATTTAATAAGATTATATATGATTATGATGAAATGATAGAAATAAATCTAGCTTTTATGGGATATTCTTGTCCTACTGATTATGATGATAATGTTAGAATAATAGATATTGATAAATCGAACAATAATACACAACAAAGTATAACAAATATATTTAATATACCAGATATACAAGGACTTACAGGATTTATTGATACAATTGGTTTATTTGTTAATGATAGTAATAAAGATATAGCGCATCATATACAAGAAAAAATAAAATCTAAAAAAATAGTATATTTTTCTGATAATCATGAAGCATTACAATATGATTCTAATGAAATAATTAATTACACAGAAAATGATGAAAATAATTTTTATTATTATGATCAATGTCATTTAGTTGGTTCAGATTTAAAACAACACAATATTGGACACGTATTAATACTATTTGATAAAACAACAAGAATGACAGAATTTGAACAAGCATTATTTAGATTTAGAAAAATAAATAGGGGAACATATATGTCATTAATTTATATAAGATATAACAATGATAATGATGATGATGAAAAATATATTAATGTGTATAAAGGCGATGATGAAAATCTGGATGAAGTAAGCGATAATAAAAATGATTTACGAATTAAAAGAAAAATTACACTGAATGATATAGCAAATATAGCAGATATAGCAAAGCACAAAAAAACATTATATGATAGATGTAAAAAATATGATGAAAAAAATTATGAAAATATTAAAATAGTTTCAAATTTATTAAAAAGTGATAATTATCTAACAAATGAAATGGTTTATAATTTACTAATGAATAATGAAATAAAATTTAATATTAATCAACGAACAGGAATAAAATATCAGTTTTTAAAAACACTTGTAAGAAAAAATACAAAAGTGTATAAGGAGGATAATTTAGAACCAGAATTTTTAAGAAATGAACTATTTACAGACGAAAATATCATAGATTATATAAATCATAATATTCTACCAAATATGCCTAAATCTGATTTATCCATCAATAAATTATATAATTATTTAAATATTAATAAAAAATTTTTAGCGTTTATCACAGGATATAAAAGAAGTATAGAACACAGTAAGGCAATCGAAAAAGAAAGTTCTTTGGAAAAAGCAAAAGAAAGTTCTTTGGAACAAGAAGATAATAAACAATTTCTTAAAGTAAGATTAAGTGAATACCAAAATATATTTGATGTTATAAAAAAACATTTATCTAATTACACTAATTTAAGATGTATATTACATAGAAATTGTAAAGAATGTTTAAAAATAAACGGTGTAAAATTATTTAGAGATAATGGCATTTATATGATTAATGATTTAGAAGTATATATTAGTTATAATATTTTATCTTTTTTTCAAGGATTACGTGATATTAGTATTAGTCTTTTAGATACAAATCCTAATAGTGCTTTTAGTAATGATTTGTATAACATATGGAATTTTAGAATATGTTTTATTATGTTAGAAACTGCTGTATTGATAGAAAGAGAAGCAATTGGACTAGATTATTACATATTTAAATATCCTGTTTATAACAATCTAGGAAAATTATTATATCCATATTTAAATAATTCTAATGGTAAACAAATAAATAAATTAAATATAGATCCTCATATAGTAACTATGTTAGGAATGATAGAATATACCAGACCAGTAGAAACATTTAAAAAAGAAATAAAAATAGAAGATTGTGTTAATAATTTATCTGCTGATGGTATTATATTTGTTGCAATATTGATATGTTTCTATTATAAATCACCACATCAATATTTGAAAAATGATATAACAGATAAGGATTTTCTTACAGGAACATATGTTGATGCTAATATAAAAATGCCTTTGGTTACTAGTCACATTCAAAATCCAAATGGTGAAATAATAAAATCATTCTCCCCTTATGATAAATTACAAGAATGTTATCATTTAAAGTATAGTGGAATAAATATTTAACCAAAGAAAACAACAATAATAGTCACATTATCCCCAGAATCCATTTTTATAGCATAATCTGCTAACTTTTTAGCAATATTTGTATCTTTATTTATCCTTTTACCTTCTCCATCATAGCAATGTAAAAGAACAAAATTAACTGCATCTTGTGGTAATACAACGTCCCATAAACCATCACATCCTAATATGAAAAATTTGTCTTCTCCTGTTATTTTATATCTATATAAATCAGGTGTATGAACTACATATGGTTTAGCATCAAGGTCCCCCATTGCTCTAGAAACAGATAAACCACTAATTCTGAATATATCACCGTCTTTTTCTATTTTACCACCCATTTTTGTTATTCTACTTTTTTCGTTTGGCCATTCTGGTTTATGGTCTAGAGATAAAACGTGTGCTATATTACCTTTTCTACACATAACCGCACGTGAATCTCCCACATTGACAATGTTTAAATAGTTTTCACATAAACATGCAATTAAACAAGTTGAACCACACATTTCTGTTTGCTTTTTGTATTTCTCTGTAAGAACACCCTGAACTCCATTAAATACACTATTCACATATGATTTACTTAAAGGATATTTAATTTTAGGGTCTGTGAAAAGTTGAGGCATATTGACACTTAGAAATTTAGATACAAAATTTCCGCCGTGTCCATCATATACACCATACATTTTAACTCTTTTACCTTCTACTACATTATGTTTATCTTCATTTGAAGGACGACCTCCTCTAACAGATGCAATATATACGCCAGTCATTATTCTATTATATATATAACAAATATAATATAAACATTAAACAAATGTTATATTATAATATGTCATATAATTTCGGAACACGCAAAGATTATGATGGAATTAATAGATATAGAAAAAATAGTCGTAAAAGATATAGAAGCAATAAATATAATTCTAATTCTAATTTCAATTCTAATTCCAAAAAAAGCAATAAATATGATAGATATAGAAATAGAGATAGAGATAGAGATGATGATAGAAATAGAGATAGAAAAAGATATAAGAGAGTGAATAGTACTAAAAAGAAGGAAGAAGAAAAGAAAGAAAATAAAGAAGAAGAAAAAAAGAAAGACAAAAATGATGATTGTTGTTCTGACGATTGTTACAATGATTTATATAAACAATATCTAGATTATCTAACATCACTTGACCCAGATTTAGATAAAAAAACATCATCTTCTACAAAATCAGTGTGTAATAATCCACTATGTAATCATAAAACATTTGAAGAAGATCCAACTATGGTAGAAACTTTATCTATTAAACAAATTGATGATATTAATGATTTGATAAGTCTAGGTAAAAGTTATCATTGTAAAAAGAATAGAGAAATTAATGGTATTAATTTAAGGTTAATGTGTAATTTAGTTGCACCATTAAATGAATTAAACCTATTGATAGGTATGAAATCAGTAAAAACAAGAATTGTAGACCAAATATTATTTTTCTTACAAGGTTATCATAAAATTACTAAATGTGGTAAATGTATAGATTGTGCATATGGTATTCAATGTGTAAAAGACCAAGATGATATGTTACATACTATAATTACTGGACCAACTGGTGTAGGAAAAACAGAAGTAGGTAAAATTTTAGGTAAAGTTTATAAAGCAATGGGTATTTTAAAAAATGACACGTTTAAATTAGTTAAACGGTCAGATTTAATTGCTGGTTATTTAGGTCAAACTGCTTTGAAAACACAAAAATTAATTGATGAATGTAGAGGTGGTGTTATGTTTATTGATGAAGCATATTCATTAGGTAGTTCTGAAAAGAGAGACAGTTTTGCTAAAGAATGTATTGATACACTTACACAGAATTTGTCAGAAAACAGAGATTTTTTATGTATCATTGCTGGATACAAGGATGCTCTAGAAGATTGTTTTTTTTCACAGAATGAAGGATTGAGACGACGATTTACATTTAGTTATGATATAGTTCCTTATGATTGGGCAGACCTGTTTAAAATCTTTGAAAAAAAGGTTTCTGAAAATGGTTTTACTATCAAATTTGATAATGAAATTAACAAATTATTTGAGAAAAATGAAAAGAAGTTTAAAAATAATGGCGGTGATATTGAAACATTACTATTAAATTGTAAAATAGCACATAGTAGAACAATGATAAGTAGAACATTGGAAGAGAAATATGAATTGTCGATTGAAGATATCAAGAAAGGATTTGAAACATTTATAGAAAGTAGAGAAGATAAAAAAAAGAAGGATGTAAATGATGCACCACCAAATTGGATGTATATGTAAAATAAATAAATATATATAAATGTTCAAAACAAATATTTGTATCATAAATGTTGATAATGTAGAAATAGAACATACACTAGAAGTAATTTTGAAAGAAAACCATGTGTTAATCAGTTTAACAGATTTAGAAAATGATATTATGTAATCACACCTATTTTTACCATTTGTTGTGTCCATTATGTATTCATTCAAAATTAAAATATATAAGTCTTTCTGGATCAAATTCAATTGGGTCCATTATATTAGATGGTTCAACTGGACCACGAATATATGGTACAATAAATAGTGGCAGAACTGGATCATCAAAATTTCTTGAATTGATATATTGTAATTTGTTCTCCAGATTTTCACAAGATATAACAAGTTCTCTACGAGTATATTGTAAATATTTCAAAACATCTACTTCTTCTGCAGATTCTGCAGACTGTATTAGTTTATCTATCTGAACGATATCTCTACGTATATCTGATAATTGTTTCTTAAGACCTGATTCAAGATCATAATAATTTAAATCAGCCATTTTGTTTTTGTTTTACTTCCATTGATAATAAACCTCATATAATGTTAAAATATTCAATTTTTTTCATTTATATCATTGACTAGTATAGGTAATGTTAATATATTATCAATAACATAGTCTGCACCATACTTTAAAAATGTTTCTGAATCTATAGAACCAGTAGTAATACCAATCGAAATAACATTTGCATTAAGACCTTCTTCAATATCTGCAATAGTGTCACCTACCTTAATTACATTTTTATTTGTTGTTTCACAATGTTCTATAATTTTGTTAATACCATCAGGATAAGGTCTTGACCTAGATATAGTATCTGTTGTGATAATCTTATTAAATTTTAATTCAGGTATGTTATTTAAGATTATTGCTGTTTGTACATAGTTAAAACCAGTTGTAAAACAAATGTTTTTAACACCTAAGTTGTATAATTGTTGTTCTACGTTTAGATAATTAGGTTCTAGAACACAATATCTAGGATCTGTCAATATTTCACATTGTATTTCAACAAATGTGTTATACATTGTATCAATATTGATTTTATCAATTTTAGGATATTCTTCTAAAATACATTTCAAATGTTCCTTTTTTGGTTTACCCATATGTTTATTGACTGTTTTTATAAATTGTTTATCTTCATTAAAATCGTGTGAATAAAAATAGGAGAATGTATTTATAAATGCTTGTAATGGTGCTACTTTAAGATGTTTTTTTGGAAACACAATAGTTTCATAAATGTCAAAAACAATAGTATTGATACGTTTCATATATATAATATCTTTTTATTTTTGTGTTTTTATATTATATATGGATAAAATCAAAAAGTTTGAGTAAATATAAAGATTTCAAAGAAAAATACATTGAAAATAAGAAGAATTATTTGAAAATAATAAAAAATTTTGTTAAAGATTTGTTTTAAGTTCTTTAACTGTATTTTTTACAATTAGATATATACACATTATGATTTTCTTTGAATTTTTCACTAAAATGTAATAATTTTACTAAATTAGGAGGTGTAGAATAATCTTTATTTATAAATAAATCTAATGATTCCTGATTATGTGGAATAATAAATGTTATGTTATTTATATTTTGTTTTTCAGAACCATTTGTGATATTTACAGAAGGTTTATTTTCTACTAATTGTTTTTTTAAATTATCTCTTTCTTTTTTTAAATTATCTCTTTCTTTTTTTATTTCTTCATATTCTTTTTGTAATTTATTATGTTCTTTTTGTAATTTTTCATATGATTTAGTTATATCATAATTAGGATTATCTTGTTTCATACAGGTTGTTTTTCTATTTATATGTTTAATATATGTATCTTTTTTTGTGATAATTTTTCCACATTTATCACATTCAAATATCATTCTATATATATTACATATATATTTTTTATGTTAATTATGTTTAATTGATTTTTTTATAGATTTTTTTATCATATCTCTATTGTCATATAGTAAAAATTTTAATTTTTTATTACTTCTAATTTGTACATAATCTTTTTCGTCCAAATCATTTAATCTTTCAAATCTATCATTTAATGATTTATATTCTTTTTCTGATAATATTATGTCTTTATTTTCTTCTAATCCTAAAACAAACTTATTAAGATATTCTTTCATTCTGCTATCTAATTTACTAACAACATCATCTAAAAAAGTACTAATATATGTTTTACCATTATATATAAATGCTACATCTGATTTTCTATCTGGAGAATATACATTATGATATTCTGGTCGTTCTGGACAAAAATGCAGTTGTTCAACCATCGACGGAACTATATTTGCTATTTGATTATCGAGAATATTTAATAATTCTTTATCAGTAAAGATAGATGGTAAATATGCAGAATTAAAGTTAAATACAATCACATTATTATTATTATTATTATTGATATTATTATTACTATTTACTGTAATATTACCTTCTTTTTTTTCTCTACTTTCTAATTTTTCCATTTTAATTTTTAATTCATCTAATTCTTTTTTTAATATATACATTCCTTTATGTTTACAACTTTTTTTGATATGTATATCCAAGTTATATTTTCTTGTAAAAAATTTACAACAATATATACATTCATATTCTGATTTGATTTCTTTAATTTCATTAATTTCATTGGTTTCATTGGTTTCATTGGTTTCATTGGTTTTAATGTTTTCAACTGTTTTATTAACATATTTTTTTGAGACACATTTGAATTTTCTTGAAATGTGACGTGTGAAATCTGTTTTTGATGTAAATTCTTTTTCACAAGTATCACATTTATATACCATTATAATACTTACATATATAATTTAATATTTATATATTTTATAGATAAATTATTTGTTATTTCTGGAAAAAAACTTAAAAAAACTGTAAAAAGTAAAAAAAAACTGAATTTACTTGTTAAAATAATAGTATCAAATGTTAATAAATTTTCTGTAAAAAAATAAACATTATATACTTTTAATTTTTACAGCAACCTGCGAATTTTACAGTTTTTTGAATTCGTCGGGGGAACTGTTTTTGATTTTATAAATATTTATATGATTTTTATTATTAGAATTATTAGAATTTATTATTTTATTGTTATTTTTGTATAATATTTTGTATTATTTTTAATGTTTTAGTATAACATTTTGTATTATTTTTAATGTTTTAGTATATTTTTTAGTGTATTTTAATGTATTTTTTATTATTTAATATACTAGTATTGATAAATTATTTATTGTTAGTTATTTATTTGTATTTATGAATATATTTTATTGATAAATTATTTATTATTTCTGGAAAAAAACTTAAAAAAACTGTAAAAAGTAAAAAAAAACTGTAATTACCTGTTAAAATAATAGTATCAAATGTTAATAAATTTTCTGTAAAAAAATAAACATTATATACTTTTAATTTTTACAGCAACCTGCGAATTTTACAGTTTTTTGAATTCGTCGGGGGAACTGTTT
>Ga0304730_1000118_pt1 | contig 77043 bp, 120 predicted proteins | sample M_130628_MF_Meta_FD_190474 | JGI IMG/M metagenome (GOLD analysis project Ga0304730, IMG submission 190474) | Freshwater microbial communities from Lake Montjoie, Canada to study carbon cycling - M_130628_MF_MetaG (v2) (version 2) | ecosystem: Environmental > Aquatic > Freshwater > Lake | place... | reverse complement strand
CATTCGCCCGCACCTGAGAAGTGATGCTGCCTGCTGTGTTGGATACGGTTGAGGTGCCTGCGTCCCAGCACCAGCCGACGTAGGTAGTGCTTGTTTGATTAACATACAATGGCGTACCAGTACCAGCAGTACCTATAAATCCGTCAGCAGTTGTAGAGCTAATATATCCATATTGCGCTGAATCCCCGTAACCCTCAACAGTATCTGCATTACTAGCTATTGCTTTTGCAACACCCAATCCACGTACAACGTCATAAATTTGGTGATAATACGTTTGGTTTCTTTGCTTTGTCCAGATAAAATCAGGATTAAAACCAAGACCTGTAATAGTCTTTGTGCTTCCTCCGTCTCCCGTCCACAACGCAACATCAAACACCGTATTAGACTTCGTGACTAATGGGGCTGGCAGGTTCTGTGTGCAAAGTGCCTTGAAGCCTGATGGTGCGGTGTAGGCAAATGCGCGTTGGCCGAAGTTGGCGACAGCTTGAGTTGATGTGTGATATCCAGACAAGCCAAAGAAGTACGTTCCGGAAGGTAATGACGAATACGCGGTGCCTTGTGATGCACCGTTTTTGTAGAAAACAAGAGTGCCGTTGTCTAGGTCTAGTGCAACCCCGATAACATCGTTGTCTGTGTAACTAGCGCCATAAGCGGATCCTGAGTTGCTGTTATACTTATCGCCCGCGTATCTGTAGCCGTATCCGTCTGAGGTAGAGCCGACGTGCCCTGACTGTATTGATCGGGAAACCCCGGCCATCATGCCCATCCCACTTGTCTGAGCAATGCCAGTAAACTCTGCATACCACTTGCCAGAACTTACGCCTATTGTTGAATATCGTGTCCCCCAAGCATTCGAGGTGGCGGCAAGATAATCTAAATTGCCATTCGTAAGCGTCCCGGCCCCATTTGCCAACGGATTCAACGTCGCGTAATTGCCCCTCACCTCGCCGCCCACGCCAGTGTCCGACTGCGACCCATTAGTGGGGGAGTCTACGAGGGAATCGTTGCCTACACCAGCAGTAACGGATAAATTATTCGGCGTCCAGTTATTACTGTTGCCACTAGTGTCCTTCCCTAATGTGCTGGCAGTATTGCTGGAGTTATCAGCGAACAAAAGGTTGAAGCCATTCGTCCCGTAACTTCCGGTGTATGTTTTTGGTATCAGTTGCCCAGTAGTGGCATCGGTTTCGGTGAAACTGCTGGGGGTAAGTGCTTGGCCGTCAATGAAGTGGATGTTGGTGAGGTAGGTATTCATAAAGCTATATCCTGGCGCATTAGCGAAGGTATGCGCTACTGTGCTATTTATGTTTGATTGAAAGTTTAGAGGTATGGTTGGGTTAGATGACCAAGACGTAAGTCGGACTCCGTTTATCCAAATCTGGCATCTGTCCTCAGCAGTAGCATTAGTGGAATCAAGATGAATAAGGTAATGCATCCAAGCGCTTGGATCACGAAAAACAGCGGATGCCGTTTTAAATCCAAGGCCACCAGATCCAAAATATACATAAGCAGAATTGTTGGTAAAGCCAAAGTTATCTGCTGTTCCTGCGTCAAATAAGTATTCAAAACTCTGCCCAAAGAAAACCCGCTTCACCCACCCGCTCCACGTCCACGTCTGCCTATTTCCCGCTACTGCCGGGGTTCTACTCAAAGTAGCCGAGTCTGCTGAATTAAAACGTATTGATCTACTTATTTGCAAACCACCAGCAGCGGCGGCAGTTGATGCCAGCAATAGTGGACTGGCGCTTCCTGGGATGCTCATAATGTACCCTCGTAACCACTGTCACTACTATTGAATCTCAATGATCTGGATATTTGTAAGCCACCAGCGGCGGCTGCCGTAGAGAGAAATAAAGAATTGCTTAAAAGACCGCTCATTACTGATAAATCCTAAGAAACGGTACCGGACCCGTAAGCTAGCGTAGCAACAGCAAGAATTCGTGCAGGATTAACTACATAATACGCAAGTAAATCCACGCCGCTAGCCGTTGTAGTCAGAGTTGGCGCTGTGTTACTAGCAAAGCTCCAAGCACCGCTGTAAGCAACTAAACGTGTGCCTGTGTTGTCTTGACGTAGTGTGATCGCTCCTGTTTGACCCCCACTAGCATTTACAGGAGTAGCAAAAGTAGAAGTTGCAGCGTTTAGAACAACTTCAAAATTATTACCGGCACCAAAATTTAATCTACAAACGCCAGAACTAATTACATAAGTAGAAGGACCAATAGATTGAGATTGAACAACCACGGGGCCTGAAATTGCACCACCGACTTTGTCATATTTACTTGAGAGTCCAGTTAAGGCAGCATTACCTGATGCAAGTGCAGTAGCAGAGTTAGTTAGTGCAGCATTACCTGATGCAAGTGCAGTCGCTGCATTTGTAATACCTAGATTACCTGAAGTTAATGCTTGTGATGCAACTACAAGACCAGCATTACCTGATGCAAGTGCAGTAGCAGAGTTAGTTAGTGCAGCATTACCTGATGCAAGTGCAATCGCTGCTAAAACTAAGGCAGCGTTACCCGAAGCTTGAGCCGTAGAATCAACACCCGGAACTAAATCACCAGGAGGTAACTCTGAGGAAACTCCACTAACTAAAACAATCGGTCTGCGCGTAGCCATCAGAAAACCTCCGTTATTTAAGTATAACCCTAGTTGTTAAGGATCACTGGTGATTCTATTTCTACTTCTAACTCAGAAGGACTTAAAGCTTGCCCTAAGTTTACCAACGCTGCATACCCACTGGCGCTTGTCACCAAACCAGAAGCGGTCGAAAAACGAGTTATTTTACCAGCGTATTTAGATAAGTAATAGTACTGGCCGGGGATCATTTGAGTCTCCCCTATTAAATTTACAGCAGACATTGTCGCAACATCATCCAAGATAACCTCTACGCCGCTTGCTGCTACAGCAGATGTAGCAGTGATGCCTATCGGATTATACCTTGTGGCGTCCACACCGCTCGCTGCACTAGCTAATAAAGCATATACACCACTAACGTAAACAACATCTCCCTGTACTAGGGTTTGTCCTGCTGTCAATAACTGTGTTGTTATAGCAGTTGTAGTGACACCAGCACCATTTACTAAATAAACTTCGGTGCCTGCCGGAGTATAAGACTCGTATTTCCTGTTAAATATGGTGCGAGTAGTCATGGCAAAAATCCTCTAGGTAAACAAGTTAGTTAAAAAGTTAATGTTGAACTAGATGTAAACAAAGGAGCCGAAGTAACGAGTGAATTATCTGTCAGCAGAGAAGAAGAAGTACCATAATTACTAAACACAACGCCAGAGGGATCAGGAGTTGGTGGAGTTGGAGGGTTTAGTTGTGGCCACACGGGGTATCCAGAACCAGTCACATAATTTGCTAACTCTTCTGTGGTAGCCGTGCTTTGAAGACAACTTATCTTTTCTGAAGTAGCTTGACGTATGTTTTGACGCCAAGCGACAATCATAGGGTCTGCACGAGTGCCGTCGTCCATCTGACGTACTATCTGCCAATCCGTTGGCAACAAAAGAGTATATGCTGTCTGACTTGTCTGATCAGACCACCCAGAAACTAAAACTCCATGATCTTTAGGAATTAGAGTACCGCTCGCCGTATATCCCCAATAAAATCTCTGATCATAAAATGGAGGATCTGGAACCTCAGTAATACCAATAGCTTCTCGTTCTGTTGGCGAAGCTAAGCGCAACCAATTTGCAGGGTAAAGAGTGTCGTTAGCTTCAAATGGAACATCCAAAGCAAGTGGTTTTCCGTTTAGAACAAACACTGTAAATTTACAACTTGCACAACATAATTATATGCCAACTTCAGTCCAGAAGAAGCGATGAAAAAAAATAATTTAAGTATATATCATACCGTCGATGACCCCAGTATACTTTGAGGACTCTCTGTCCCTCCAGTCCGTGCAAACTCCTACAATTCAAGAAGCTTGGCAAAAATTCCACGCAGAACGAAGCGTTATCCTGTGCCCAACAAGTTTAGTAAGTGACTATAAACAGACTTTTAAATGGCTTAATCGATGTCCGGTAACTGATTTAGAAGAAGGCAGAGAACTAATGCGATGGACCCTAGGACAACAACCTGTTAAGTCAGCTAGACGTGTTTGTATGTACATAAAAGCATTATATGCTTGGGCTTCCAGCGATGAGATAGGTTATCTGACAAAAAACCCAATAGCTAAATACAGAATGCCAAAACCACCGCAGCAGGATGAAGAAATTATTGTGATTCCCCGCAACGAAACTTCGATATTATTAAACACGTTTAAAGAAAGACAAAAAAAACAAAATTGGGCGGCTTATGCAGAATTCATGCTACAAACAGCTATGCGAACAGGTGAAGTAAGAGCAATACAGTGGAGTGACATAAAAGAAGATAAAATTTTAGTGCACTGCAATTACACACTTACACATGGTTTAAAAAACTCAACTAAAACCAATAAAAAACGACTTGTGCCTCTAAACACCCGAACGCAAGCAATTTTAAAAGAACAACCTAAAATAGATGACTACGTATTTCCTTACAACAGATACGCATTCATGAGTTTTTTCTACGATCGCGCAAAAGAGTTACTAGAAGCTGGGTTAATAACTCACAGATACAGACCTTATGATTTGCGGCATACAGCAATCAGCCGTTGGTTAGAAGAAAAAATTCCTGTGGCACAAGCAGCTAAGTGGGCGGGAAACAGTTCAGAAGTAATATGGAAACATTACGTAAATGTTACGCAGGATTATGAAATGCCTACTTTGTAACATAGATAGGTTTTTCAATTTCTAAACTTATTCCTGAAGAACTAACTGCGCGGCCCACGCTGGTTAAAAAAGCCCCCGAAGCTACTAGGGAATTGAACTGAGTTTGCCAGGTAGGATAATCTACCAAAGATCCTGATGAAGAGATAGATAAATACTGTAGAGTTCCTGGAGTCAATGTAAGCGAAGAGATAAAAACAGAATCTCCAGCAACACTAACAAGGTTAGATGAATTAGCGGAATTCAACGCTAATCCGACAACAGCCGATTGGGTAAAGTTTGTTGCTATGGCTTTACCTAAAAATCCACTAGAAGTAAGGTAAACAGCATTACCTTGGGAAACAGCGTCAGTGGTCGTAAAGGAAGTAATAGCCATTTTAAATTTAAAAGATCACTAAATAACTTTAATCCTTATTTTCCTTGTCCCCTTAGTTTTTTTCTACCGTGAGACGGGCGACTATGTAGACCTTGACCCTGACGAGTTCGTTTTGGCTTACTGTCAATTTTATTGACTTTATCTTTCGGGTTGGCCATAGTTCAAAAAATAATTATATTTTACACTGAAATCCAGTTGGAACCATCCCAAATAAGCAGACTTTGACTCGTAGTGTTAAACCAACCAGCGCCTGGAGTACTGTTAACCGAAGGTGCTGCAGCACCATATGCTGCTGATCTAACCGGTCCTGTTTCGTACCAACCACTACTAGTAGCATCGTATACAAACAAATTACCCATTAACGTATTAAACCACAGCAGTCCGTCTCTTAAAGGAGCGTTTAGTCCTGCGCCTGAAGGAGGTGCGGAACTTTTATTCACTAACGCTTCAGCATTGGTCTGATACCAAGCGGGAGCGGAAACTCCGTTACCTGAAGCATAAACAAACAACCGTCCTTCGTTCGTATCAAACCAAAGTTGCCCAGCTCCGTACCCGGCTCCTGGTGCGCCAGAAATAATAGCGGCAGAGCCGCCAGCACTGGAACTTCCAGCACCACTAATTACCGCAAGACTTCCGCTATACAATACAGATACATTTCCTTGTCCGGTTGCAAAAAGATTAAAGGTTGTCCCGGCGTTACTAAGAAAAAGCCCAGAGCCAGCTGTGTAAGCAATACCTGAAGCTGATAACACAGTGGCGTTAATGACTTGAAAACTACCACTTTGAACAATATAAATACCTGAACCACCAACAATTCCACTAGCAGAGCCGCCGCCTCCACCTCCTTGTATACCACTTACAGTTGTATTTAAATCTTCTAATACGCGGACAACGCCTTCAAAATTAGAAGGATACCCGTAAGGGCAACGAGAATAGCTTACAGTTCCCACTCCGCTTACCGTCTCGATGAGGTTTGAAACAACAGTAACGATACCCTCAAAATTCTCCGAATGGAGTGAACGGGGTAACGAACCGTGAGTAGGGCATGAAGGGACGTTTAATTCGGTCATTTACAAACAAACGTAACCCCTCCTTAGCTCCCAGTTTAACTGAGTTCGACCGAAAAACAAAAGATCTTAGTAATTTAAACTCTAACCTTGACTGGAGAAGAAGAACTTAGAACTAGTGTTCCGTCTTTTTGGTGGAAAGCCAGATCTTCAGCTAAGCGCCAGGCAGGCACACCGAGCAGCGTAGACCTGATCTTCAACTCTGTCCAAGAAGGATTGTCCAGAGGCTTGTCTATGATCTTGGACATAGATCAGTGTAGTGTTATTCAAATTGTAACACCTCCGTTAAGGTTTGGTAGTCCACACTGGTTCTTCGGTAAACTAAAACCCAAAAAGTTTTTCTACGCAGCTCACTGACACTCAAGTTTCGCGTAGTAAGGTACTTTAAATTAACTAAATTCGAGACTTATAAAGTAACTTAATACTTATCAGGTAAATAACAAGTACCAATTTTCGTTGCTTCGGAACTTTTTAAATACAGTTAAAGCCGCGCATATCAGTTGTCGACTCTTTTTAGTAATAGAAGATTAGATTTAATAGAATATTTGCACTTACCCCATAGACTATGAGCTTCAGAGCGTTCTGTGTGCTATACTCTACCCAAACACGTCTAACCTATGGCGTTTTCCCAACGAGCTCTACTACTTCTAGGTTTACTGGAACTCTCAGACGGTCACCCACTAACAGTTCCCTCAGTAAAGCCAGACCACACAGAACACAAAGGCCACTGGTTAATCCAGCACTACGACCACGTCGCTGTCTGGAGTTGCCTTTGCGGTCGTTCTGATCCTCTGGTCGTCCCTCAGAAGGACATGAAAAAAGTTCGACTACCAAATGATTTGATCCGCGCTTGCGAGGTCTGCCGTCAGGAGTTTGAATTTGCACGGGGTAAAACAGCACACCTTATGGCTTGGATCGAGCGGCACCGCTTTGTCTTAGACAAAAAAGAGCACCTGTACTTACCAGCTGATCTAGGCTATTGTCGCGACCGGGACAACGAACGTTCTACAAGGACAAAACGATTTGTTTATGAAATTTTCTGGAAGAAAAAGTTAAAGGCTACAAACTTTGTTCGTTCGACTTGTTCTGATTCCAACTGCATAAATCCTTATCATCTATGCATAGCAGAAAGTCCAGCGGCAAAAATCACGAAACCAGTTCGGTTCTACATCCAGAAATTAGCTGTTCAGGGAATTTCGGCAAAAACCACGCAGCGTCTATTGCACGATCAGCTCTCGCTCGAGCTGTCTCTGAGAGTAATACAGTTAATAAGATCAGACGCCGAGAAATCCAAAAGCTTAGTTGCTTGATTGAGGAGCTACAGTATTTGCAACCCGCGAATATTACGGAGCTATCAACAGCACTAGGGCAGTCTACAAACACGACTAGGTCCCAGCTTAACAAGCTTCACAGGCTTGAGCTCGTAATCAAAACGAGTTTTGAACAACATTCTTTGTACTGTTTAAATGGCAACTTCAACTTATTTATCGGCCAAGTCCTCCAATTTCTCAACTACAGCGGATAGCCCACAGCCGCCAAAACCTTTTCTCTGGCCCGAAGAACAAAGAGTTCTAAGTTTACCGTTTTGGATTTATACGGATAACGAACCTCCAAAAACAATCCAAGAATGTAAAGCAATTATTAGTTCACTTGAGTTCATAGTTAAAGATATAGATTTACAGATTGAAATCAGAGAACTAGAGTTGCGCGGAGGTAATTCACGACACAACAGCAGCTTTGATTTTGAAAAATGGAAGACACAAGCTTTAAGAGCAAAGCAAACACACTATTATCTTCTAAACGCGCATAACTATTGGTTAATAAAGAACACACCAGAAAAACTTGACATGGATCAGAAACTGCATAAACTGATTAGGCTCTTAGCTGATGAACCAAAGGACTTTGTGACACAACTTGAATTACTTCTAGACTGAAGCAGTCAGCGTGAAACAAGGGCCACGTTGGCACGAGGGGTGCGGCTCGTGTTTTCGTCCTTTCCACACCGCAGCAATTCGCTTAAATTGCCTGGTACCAGGTGGTTTGAGGAGCCCCTCTATTTTTCTTTATCACATGGACTCTGCACTTCGAGAAATCAAACAGATACGAGACGCAATAATTAGTATTGATACGTCTCTGCAACTAATTGCGTTAAGTAAAAGTAGCGACAAAAGAACAACAGTTTTTGTTTCAAAAAAAGTTATTTGCCAACGTCTTAACGTACCGACAGTTACTCTTGATAAGCTAGTTTATCAAGGCATAACATCGGGAGGCAAATCTGGTTTAGTGCAGGGTACTCATTACTGCAAAACTGACCCAGCCGAACAAAACAGTTCAAAGTTCCTGTACGATCCACACGCCATTATCCAATCAGCCTGGAGCAACTTTCAAAACAATGACTAATCTTTCAAAGAACGCAGCAATGTTGGTTAAACAACTGTTTCATGGAAACGAAACAGAAACAATGATTGCTGCGGGGGTGATGCGAACCATTCTGGCTGACATCACAAAAATTTATTTTGATAACAAGAAGTCTTTAGGCAAGGGCATCTTAGTTTTTAACCCTGAAGATCCACAAAAGAGTAAGTACCTAACGACAAAAGATCTGTATAGAGATCTAGCGTTAGCTGAAGAAATGATGCACAAAGAAGTTTGCCGAATGCTGAAGAAGGTAGATAAATTTATCGAAGAGCACGAGGACGAAAACCTAGCACTCGTTGCAATGATCCAACCTGAAGGAGTATCTCTACACCTTATAGATCCGCAACAGGTGAATAAACGTATAGACGAATTTTCTCGTGGTCTTATCCTCTAAAGATTTTGTTTCGCCGCCGGAATTAATTGCTCTTACAGCCGCGTTTTATGGTGGATCAATTGATTTAGATCCAGCCTCCAGTGAACACGCAAACCAAGTTGTACAGGCTGAGCGATATTTTAACTGGCAAAATAACGGTTTAGTTCAGACCTGGAAGGCTAAAAATATTTATCTTTACCCTCCCAGAGCTGTTGCGCTAAAGCACGAGCAGCCAAAGCCAATTAAGTTATTTACAAAAAACAATCAATTTAAAAAATCAAACCAACGTATCTGGTTAGAACAAGCATATAGAAAATGGCTTCATAAAGAATTTGAGCAGGGAATTTTGTTTATAACTTCTACTGAGGTTGCTTTTATCTCGACGCAACGAATTAATTTTGATTTTCCTCTGTGTATCCTGAAAAATAAACCAAAATTGTTAATTGATGACGAAACTTTAAAACCTTTAAAAAACTGCAGGGTGTTTGGTTTTATTTACTACTTACCTCCTGTGACACAGTACGAATCAAGCGTTAGTAAGTTTCGTGAGATGTATAGTAGTCTGGGACGGGTTTATACGTAATAGGTTCCTTAGTCGCCCACGAATCATCAGGGCCAAAAGAATCTCGATTACCAAAATTTAAACCGGAAGGTTTGCCTGTGTAGTTTGGTTCTCTCCTAGGCTTTAAGTTAAACAATTGTCCAGCAAATCTTAAAAAACGAGGTTCTCTGTCGACGTGCGATTCTCTTCGCGAACCAAAACTATCAGCACGTCTTTCTGCTCCTGTTTTACCTATAGCTCTCATTACCCGTAACTCATTAGATCATTAACGGCTTGGTTCCCAGCATAAAACTGTGCAAGATTAGCATTAGCCTCAGGTCGACCATAAATGTTTCTCTGACTTTGAGGGTCGCTGTAGTTGTACAGTTCACGGTTAGCGGGACTAAAACTCATAACATCTTTAATAGCCTGAGTATTAATAGAGGCAATTGCATCAGGGGCTTTATAAGCAGCTTGATACCGTGGGTTTAATAAAGTACTGTATTGTGTATTACTTTCATCTACACGATTTTTTAAACGACCATATTCAGTTGCGATCTCGGGCGGTGTTGCTATTTGCGTCAAACCTTTTTGCTCAGCTTCAGGCATGTATTTGTTAAACGCTGCAATGTATTCGTTGACAGCACCGGGTATATTTTTTCCGGTTAAACCAGCGATCCTTTGAAAAGTTGCAGCTATCTGCTCCGTAGTATTTTTGCGTTCCGTGTTTATTTTATCTAAAGATTCTTGTGTTAATTGTTTGTTAAAAATACCTGGAGATTGTTGAGCTCCGACACCAGCAATATCTTGATAAGCCTTAGCAATATTAGTTACGCCTGGTATAAGCCTACCGAGACTGTCTACAAACTGACCAGCTTGATTAAAAAAACCACCGCCGCTTTGTGCCTTAGCAAAAGGATTATTGACACTGTAATTTCCATAGTTAACTCCTAAGTCACCCATAGAAAACCCACCTGAAAAGTCTCCAGTTGGATACGTAAACCCACCTGGGTTAACGCTATAGTCACCGTAATTAAACCCTAAGTCACCTACAGAAAAACTCATCTTACTTTGCTGCGAGAGACAGTCATTTAAGTTTAACCCTAAATTACAGGTCTAGGAGTAGTAAAAGCTTGTTGTGCTTGAAGCATAAGTCTATTTAGTTTGTCTTGAGTTTCCGCTTGAGCACTTTCAGCAGACGCAATTGCTTGGTTTCGCGCTCGAAGTGCAGCCTTAGTCTCTTCATCTTCTTTAGCCTCCATAAGATACGATAAAACTTTATCGGAGGAAGCATCACCGTCCTCCTCTCCTTTAAACTCAACAAGCGGCGGACTAGAAAGTGTTGACCTTTCTAACTCTTTATTACCTTCTCCTGCTTGTTTTAAAAGTCCAGTAATTACACTTGCGACAACTGGATCATAGGCTCTATTTGTTGGTTGACCTTGAGTGCCACCAGGTTCACCGGTACCTTCAGGAGCTGCGTACCGGACTGAAGGATCATAAGAAACTGAAGCACCGCCGCCACGGTTCTGTACAAAACGTTGAATATCGTTAAAAGATCTAACTGGCTGACCCCAATAACTTTTTCCTTGCAACGTAGGTAAGGATGCCCACTCAGGGGCAAGGCGAGCAATAGTGTTAGGTGAGATCGGATCGCGATCGGGATTAACTCCACGCATGCGAATTAACTGCAACGCCGCTAAGTCTTGAGATCGCGGCCCAAAATCTTTGGCCCCCACCATAGGAGCTACCCTATTCCACGTCGTTGACAAAAATTGATACGCGCCCGCAGCATCACTTGTATGGCCTCCACTAGAAACTAAACGTCTGGGGTGGGCCACCAATTTATTAGTTATAGGTGTATACCCAAACGTAATGTCATACCGAGGTGTACCTTTAGGACCGAGGGTACCCTCAGCAAAAGAAATAATATCTAGATAACGACGAGCATTCGGCGATATAAAGTCTTTATTAGTCATTAGGCTCCTCTTGGAATATATCAATATTAGTATCTATAGCCACGTCAAGCTCTTCTAAAACAGATTTATACGCACGTTCTCTGCATACAAAATTATAAATAACTTTCCACATATACTGATCCCTCGCTTTTCCTTCCAAACTGATCGCCCTGTTCTTGAGTCTGGTCAGAACAAAATCGTCTTCGATTGTTAGACCAACAACCAACTGACTTCCGTGGTTTTTCATTGTATCCTCGAAGCTCATTTAAGTTTAGCTCCAATCGTTACCAAGATTTGCAAGCCCAATAACGAGCTTTTAATTTACTCCCAGGTGCATCACAATTATGACGTGCTCTGAAGTTAGCTCTTCGTTCTGGAATGTGTTTTTTAATAGTCATATTAGGGTCACCAAAACGCACTAAACGCACAGTATCTCCTTCCTTTGCGGCCACGGCAAACTTTTTACCTCCATCAGAATCTCGACGAGGCTGATTATATCCTTTGAAGATTTCGCCAGCAAGACGAATCGTCATGCGTCGTATTTCGACTACAATTTAGTCTACCGTAACGATTATGAAATTAAGATTAAAAGCATAATCATGGTTTGACTTACAGCTAATCCCTGCTAACGTCGTTACGTCCACGACATTTACTTTCTGAACTCCAATGGAGACTGCACGGCTCCTGACTATCGCTCAGACCGCAGAGCTGCTCAACTGCTCTGCTGGTTTTGTACGTAAACGTATCTCTCTTACCGAATCTAATCAGCCCGGTGGTTGGCCTAAGGGCATCTTCGTTAATCTTCAGCCAAACGGCGCGAAGTCTCTGTACCGTATTCATCAAGATTCTCTTCAAGAATATTTGAAAAGCGGAGCAGAAGTTGATAACGAAGAGGTTAATATAGAGGAAAGCGCCGTCTGCGCTCTTTGAGCTTAAACCTAATGACCTCCTCGATCACGGATATACTTCAGGCTGCCGTCGAGGCACCTAAGAAAGAAATGATCACCCAGGAGGTCATTATACAAAAAGATAACTGTGTAGACAATTTGATCTACAACATGGTTGCTTTAGCTTCTTATCTATACCAGCTAAACACGCAAGCGCATCTACTTCATCTAAACATTGAGTCTCCTCAATTTTTAGCTCTGCACGAATTTTTACAAAAACAATACGAACAGCACACCACGGACTTTGATACAGTCTCTGAACTGGTCAGAAGCATGGATTACTTAATGCCTATGTGCCAGAACGGGCTACTAAGCGCCTATAAAAAGTTTCCTAACACCAAAACGTACGAAGCAAACGACAGTCTAGTAACTTATTTAAAAAATCTAGAGCAAGGCGGAATGTTAGGTAAAGCCGTCGTTGAAATGGCTAAAGAAGTTGAAGCTCCAGATGTAGAAAACTTTGTAGCTGAAATTGTTAACAATATGTTTAAGAGCGCGTGGATGCTCAAAGCAACTTTAAGAAACAGTTAAACTAGAGCCCACCCGCCAGCAAAGGCTACGTACAACCCGCTAGGCGTTCCAGTGTTGTCGATTTTGTAGCGAAGGGAACCAGAGGGCCCAGTTCCAGTCAAAGATCCTGTATAAATATCGGAACAAGATACACCGGTTGCGGTAACGACTCCAGAAGCCAGCAGTGCACCACGAGAACCAGAAGCAAGAATTGCACCTAAGGCCCCAGAGGCAAGGATCGATCCAAACGAACCTGATGCCACAAGAGCCGAGTTTGCAAAGATAGCACCAGAAGCAATAGTGACATTTGCACTTCCAGCTACATCAGCAAAAGCCGCACCGACTTTTTGCCAAGCTGTGCCATTCCATACTTTTAAATAATACGTAGTCGTGTTGGAGTCTGTCCACAACTCCCCTAAGGAGTTACCCGCCAAACCCACGGGTACAGCGTTAGGAGCTACAGTGCCGTAAGCGGTGGGACCGATTTTTCGTATGCTGCCAGCAGAATCTTCGAAATAAACTCCAGGGTCTGCCGCACCAAAACTCAAAGCAAGCTCACCATTAACAATGATGTTGCCACTCGGTCTATCGGATGCGTTACCGGTTCTTTTAAGTAAAGAAGTAACTGGTGTTGAAGTCATGTTAGTAGGTTCCTCCGTTTATAAATGTAGGAGGATAGCTCGGAGGCACAAGTTCACCATTAGTATACTGACCTCCGTCTAAAATATTAGAAGAGCTTGTGATAACAACACCATCAGAGTAAGTTCCACCATCATAAGTTTCTTGAGGCAAAGCAGCAGGATTTAAAGGATTGAAATCATTTATTGTAAACAGTTGAAAATTTGTATCCTGAAGTTCTGTTAAGTCGTCTAGCTGTCCAAAATTTAGTGTTTTTGCAATCATATTATACTTATCAGCGTAAAGTAAATGCTTAGGTAACCCTCCAAGAGAAGGACTGTAGCGAGACCACCAAACAAGATCTTCCTCTCGTCTTAGAAAACTATTTTGTTTTGCTAAATCAACTTCAAATTTCTCACGATAATATTCATCCAAAGGCTCATCATTTGGTTGAGGTAATCTTGAAGTTGTGACATTAAACAATCTAAACTTACGTTGCATGTCCCAAAAAGCAGCATAAATATGTTTACACCATTTAGGTTGAAAATAAAATAGAGAGGGATCTGAATAGACGGCTGCGTCTTCGTACGAAGGTATAGTGTAGATTTTGTTTAGATAAATAAAACCAAAGGTTCTAGCGTACCCAGGATAGTCATTAGATGGACTTACTCGACCAGAAGCACTAGGACCTCCATCGAAAAAACCAGGATCGACGTTTAATATACTTGTATAGGGATACCGTTGTTTAACTGAGAGATTATAAAAATTAAAACCTTCTCTGTTTAAAAAATCTTGACAAGAGCACTGAACTCTTATTTCTGTTGTAAGAAATTCACCAACTAATGGAGGACCTGTAGCAGGTACAACAATGGTCGTGGAATTAACCACGGACCAACTTTTATCAGCTGCAAACGATAAAAATAATGTATTGAAGTCTGGGTTTATTGATGGTTCTAAAATAACACCGTTTAAACCTACAGCTGTAACTGTGTAGTTACTATATCCAAATTGTTTTTCCGTACCGTCAGAATTAAACCTGTTCGACAACACCTCTCCGGTAAAATACGAAATAGGAGAGCCAAATCGTTGACTTAGGACTACGGCGTAAGTCGTTTCATCATATTGAGTTACAGATTGAATTGAAATACCAAAATCCAAGAAGTTAAAAGTATCTCGTGGACGAATACCGACCATGTGCATACGCATATCGCTTCTGAGTGTCGGATATACAAAGAACAAGCCAGGTATATACCCACCTACACCGGCAGTGCCTGAGACGTAATATTTAAAAGACGAATAAATTAAACCACTGTACGCTCCTTGTGCGTACATGCTAAGTTCATAACCACGGCGCCAACGTGACCAGAGAGAAGCATAATTGTATTCACTTACGACACTAAAATCTTTTGTATTGATTGCTGGTCTAAATCTACGCTTAAAAGGTAACGGACGTAAGAGCTGAGATTTTTTATCAGATCCAATAATATTTGAAATAGGTTTAAAAGAACCAAGTGGTCTTGGACCATTAGGCAAAAAATCATCAGAGCCCTTTTTACGAGCCACGGATCAATAGAAACCGCCTTGCGCAAAAATCGAGAGACCTGACGCACTTAAGCCACCGGAGACAGCGGCGGGTCCGTTACCTAAGTAACCTACACACAAAATATATCCTTTCTCTAAATACAAAGCTTCAGACTTACCAATTTCAATCGGGCGGACTAAGTTAGTGTCCCCAGTTTGAGGTGTGGGGGCAACGGTTGCGGGGAGTTCTACACGTTGAATCAAACCTTCTGTGTCGCCGGATAGACCAACTTCAAACTTACTTATCAAAAGAGAAGCTGAGGTAGAAGGAGCAGCTTGGTTAGGTGCATAGATATAAACACCAAAAGCTGCAGATCGAACACCACCTCTATTTGGGTAGCCTTCATTTGATACGACAAAAATATCCTCTACAAGAGCTCCGTCCTCTGAGGGAAGATCTCCAACGCGAACCAATTGAATTAAGTCACCAAAATCAGGACTACTTGTATTAGTTACAACAGTAGTTCCGTTATTAACTTTGGCGCCTCTAAGAAAAGGCCTATCAACCATTAAAGGTTGTTTGTTGGTGCTTGTAGAGCTCATGATTTAGATCCTAGGAAACAAGAGAAGAGTAGTAATCAGCCGGAAGTGCAGCGGTCTGAGACAGGTCCTCTGACCCAGCTAAAGCCACACTGGTACGAACTGGATCTATTGTAGAGGCAACCCCGCCAGTAAACAGCCGTTGCAAAGCAGTGGGTGATGCAATTGCCTCACGAAGAATAGCAGTGTTAAAGGGAGAAAAATCTGACCCCGCCACGGCCTGTGCTACGTCTCTTGCTCCTGGTAGTTCTCGCATAGGTTGATTTCGACGGCGATTTTCACGATCAGCTATTACACGACCTAATCGATCCCCTGCATAACGAGTACCTTGTGGTTCAAAAGCAGGATTAGCAGGAAAACCCCTCATAGCCCTGTAAGCATTTGCTACACCTGGAGCTATGTTTCCAAGTTTATCTACAAAATTAAATAAACCAGACTCATCACGTCTAGCAACTCCAAATTCCGAGCCAGGAACCGGGAGCTCTACGTCTCGGAAAACGTCAGTTGTATAACCAAGAGGAGGATTGATAAAACGTTTGCCGGTATAGTCATTTATATTGCCCTGTAAGGGCCTGTTATAAGCAGTATCAAAACCATAACTAGGGGAGAAAGAGTAGCTCATTAGATAACCTCCGAGAACAACATTTTAACTCGTTATCAGTAATACATCATCTGATCACGCTGAGGAACACTTAAGCGCTGCAAGAACTCTTCAGCAGGAGTAAGTACAGGTTGTTCCATAGGTGTGGTGGCACTACGTAAGTCGAAACTTCCCTGAGTTGGAGCTACTGCACTTTGAGCAGTGGCTTCTGCGTTTCCAATGGCATTAGCCTGATTGTTTGTCCCCATTGGAGTTGTAATGGTCGTAGTCGTTACGGACTGTTGAGTTTGTTGGTTAGCTTCAGGGTTAACCATGCTGCGACGCTGCATTTCGTAAGCTAGAGCAGGGTAGCTTTGAGCCCACGTCCGCAAGGCAGTTGATTCAGCAGGACTAGAACCTGTTCCTTCTGCATACTTCATCAACGATTGCCTTACAGGAGCTTGATTCGCATAGGCAGCTCTCGCAGCGTAATAATCCTCTGCACTTTTATACCTCTCAGGGCTACGGGGTTCCATAGCTCTATCTACAGCGGCGGCGCGAGGTGAATACTGAGCTAACTGCTCACGCATCTCACTTTTGCGATCTCCACCTCGAGTAATTACAGGTGCTGGGGCAGTTGGATCTGGTCGACGAGGCATAGGTTGATTTTGTTCAAGATAACCTACGGAACCTAAGGGAGTGCCGTCATTATCAGCAAATAACACAGGGGTTTGTTCTGGTTGATTAATTCCGGTAGGAGTAACCACGGGCTCTCCAGGAGGAGTCCTTGTTTCACCTTGTAGATCAAGAGGAGCCGAGCCTTCATCTCCGCGCCTCATGTTTACTATGACACTACTTAACCCAAAGCCAGCTAGACCAGCGCCTCCAAGAGCGCCGACACTTCTAATAGGATTATTACGTAATACGTCTATAAGTGTGTTTAAATCACTCATTTGAATGCCTCCTGAGGCATTACGTGTAGCTTGTGTAACAGGATCAACTACAGCTTCAACCGCATCACCAACAACATTACCAGCCGTGTCTAAAACAACTCGACTTGTAGGATAAGGATTGATACGTGGATCTATTTCAATGCGACCGGTAAAAGGATCAGGTTCAGTAAAAAAAGATCCTCCGCGAACTTCACCGCCAGGTGCTCGGGGAGTAAGAGGAATACCTTGTTCAATGGCCTCCATGACATTAAGTCTATTTGGAGGAGGAACAGGACCTAGAAAAGCACCAATATTAGCTTCAACGCCCTCACCGTATGTAGTGTTACCAAGTTTTCCTCCTCCAACAGCTTGAGTACCTGCAGGGTACCTTAAAGGCATTCCATAACCTTTTACCTCACCCGGACCTGGTTTAAGAAATGTACCTTGTAAATATTCGGGAACAGAAGTAGGAATATCTCTAGGTGAAGGAGCTTGTCCACGCAACCTATTAAAGAGAGCTGCCGCATCCTCGGGAGGAACTGAAATTTCCCCTCGCATTAACCTATCTGCAAGTTCTCGATCTGCTGATACAGGTAGAGCTACACGAGTATTAGGTAGAGCATCAGCCGCGAGTCGTTCTGCAACACGCATCATGCTTCCCCCTCCTTTGTCTTGCATTAACTGTCTAGTTAATTCATAATCTCGTGCATAAGGATCACCAGTTGGGACTGACTCAGGTATTAATCGTGGGTCTTGCCTTGTTACCGTTCGTCCAACACCAGGTGCTCTAAGTGCACCGCCAGCAGTTTGCGCAGTAATTGGAGGACGATTTGGAACTTCTCCAGCCATTTCTCGAATGACTCTATTTACCATTCCAGCTTCAACCGCTCGTTGACGGTTTGTTTTCTCAGTAAGGTCGCTGACCAAACCCGTGGCACGGGCAGGAATATTACCAAATTTAGCTCCTGAAAACTGAGGAGGAAGAGGTCTCCCTAAGACTCTTTCAGCTTCTCTTGCTAATCCTTTATAAGTTTGTGAATCAGTAATTGTATCTTGTGCACGTTCAACAAATTCACGAGCTGGCTTAACCCCATATTGAAGCTCATTGAGTAATTTTTTGGCACCAGCCGAACCACCTTGAAGTACAAGATCCGTGAGTCCTCTTAGTATGCTCATGTGCTACAAATCGGTCGCTAATAAAGTAAGTCTACCGCCAATTTGCGTAAAAATAGAGTCTGTCTGCTCGTGAAATATCAGGTGGTCCAGGTATTGCTTGAATAAACTCTCCACCTGATCGTTCAAAGCGATATCTCGCGGCCACAGGGTCTCGATAGTTAGGCACATAAAGCTGCTGCGCTAACCTATCGCACTCATACAAATAGTTTTCCCTCCATATGCGAGCTGTTTCACGTTTATCTTGAATATTAATGGAACGTGAAACGTCACCAAGAATTGTTTCTTGACGACTTGTAGCTCTACCGGTAGCAAGCTCAGTAAGACGCTCAGCTTCCTCACAGCGCTCAATTTGCTGAATTATCTTGTCGTAATAAAACTCACTAGGGATACTATTACAAGCTTCGAGCAAACGAGCATAGTCACCCGCCGGAACAGTTGCGATGTTAAAGGCTAAGTGATAAGCAACACGGCTAAAGTTAAAATCGTCAAGGGCATAACCAAAAACCTGAGCAGGATTTCTAGTTAATTGATTAACTGCGGCATAGACGACTTCTCTCTTGGTAGCATCAGTCGTTGTTGCCTGAAAAACAACCCCTTGTTGAGCTAAATACGATTGAATTTGCTCAAGTTCAAAAGTAGTTAGTTGGGCCACGGATACGAAAACTTATGTTCTTCTATTCTACGTATACACTTCCGGTAGCAAACACTTCATCCCAATCAACTCGTTTAATTGAGTTAAGTTGATCTAGTTTTATGAACTTTTCACCAGGTAAAGATTGACGTAGTTCAACAATTTCTTTAGCTGTCTTTAGTCCCACGCCTGGTAAGCACTGCGTAAGACCTTCGGGTGTCAGAGTATTTAAATTTATCCGAGTGTCCGCAGGTGGTAGAGGTTTAATTATCGGAGTTTTTTCAACCTCTGACTTCACATTTCGTCTGCTGCGCCTTGTACCTACATGGTTAGCACTTAAAGTTGGTTCATTTTCGTCAAGAAGTTCTCCAACTTGGTCTTTATGAGCAAAAAAAACTTTACCCGTGGTATTGGAACGCACCATAAAGTAATCACCCTCGTCATATGTCGAAAGTATCTCAATTTTTACGCCACTAGGTCTATAAACACTGGCTGTCATGGGCTGAGTCAACATGTGTACAGTAGTTTAGGCTAAACAACCGCAAAAACAAAGCTTATTGATCACAAGTTTTTAGTTTTGGCGCAGATTTTTCAATAAATTCAGCTCGTTTCTCCCAAGTATCGCCTCCAACACGTCCTTTAGCTGGATTTATGCACTCAGAGGAGTCAGTTTGGTTACAAACCAAGCCCGCAAGGTCTAGTTCGCTACCTTTTGCCCCCGTACGCCAATAGTGAACGTTATTTAACCAAGTAGCGCCACATTTTTGGCACTCTTTTCGTTTAATTCCAAACTCTGAAAGCTTCCGGTCAGTCATAAAGACCACGCAAGAAACATATGCTTGATACTTTGCCAGTTAACGATTTAAAAAACGCTAAAAATTTTATTAATAATTTGATTCCAAAACAAAAACCCCTCCCGAAGGAGGGGTAGTTGTAAGAACCCTTACTGATTAGATCAGGAAGGTGAAGTCGAAGTAAATATACTTGACTCGATAACACCACCGGGCTGCAGAGCAAGATCTGAACGCTCGGGGGGTTGGTCAGGAAGAATCCAGCAAACTTCGCAGATTGCCAGAGCCTTGTTTGCACCTGAAAGCCTTCCAGTACCAGCGCGAGGATCGTAAATACCCGAACCTTGAGCAAGACCAGAAGTAGCAGCACCACCAAGATTGGCAGTGGTGAAGAGTTTCCAGGTAGTAGCGTTAGCCAGAGCGGACAAGCTGCTGCTGTTGAAGATGTTAGTAGAAGCAAAGCTTCCGTTAACAATCCGGCTAGTGGCGCCCGTAATGGAACAACCAAACTGACCAGAAACAACAGTACCGTTGTCACGCAGACCTTGAGCCACAGCAGGGATCAGAGAAACCTGTGGGGAAGCACTTCCACCGGCAACGCCGGAGCTAACGAGATCACCACCGTCAATGCGCAAGGAGGCACGATAAACGTAACCAGACGCAGGAACGATAATGCCATTCGTGATATCTGCCCGAATATCCTTATGGAAATCAGGAGAAGGAATGATAACGTTAGCGTTGAGGAAGGGTTGCTGAGCAGCGTTTTGACCCGAACCATAAGGTAGGGTGTAGTACTCAAGTTGATTGTTTGTACCAAGAGCTTGGTAGCTCAGGTCAACATAACCAACTGCTTGCTGAGCAATCCAACCAGGGCGGAATACAACACCAACAGGACCACCCACGGGTTGGTTGGTTAAGGTGGTGGAAACACCGTTCGCATTGTTATACTGAACGGTTTTTTCTTCGTACCAGTAACGAAGAACGTTTGTGTAGTTACCAGGATAAATCTTGGAAACTGAGAGCTGGTTAGTAGCGATCGCCATTTTTAGTTACCTCCTCAAGCGTCGAAAGAGTAGGCAACGGTGACGAAGTCAGCGTTCAGAAGTTCGAAACCTGCGTACAGGCTCCAAATCATCATGATGAAACGGCTGAAGTCATCGTTGTTGTTGAGTAGCACTTGGGCGTTGTTACCGCCGATGCCAACTCCAGTGGACTGCGGACCAAAGAAGATACCAATCGCAGAGTTGTAACTCTGTGAACTGGATGCAATGGTAGCAGCCTGTGTTTGTGTAGGCATGTTGGTGCTTTCGAAGAAGCGCACACCTTCAAACACAAAGCCCGTGGGCATAATCGGTTCGCCAGCCACGAAAGTGGCTTGACCGAAGCCCTGACCCATGTACAGAGCAGCGTTAGGCTGCATGCCGGACATAAGTGGGTTGATTTGACCGTTGCCAGGGTAACGAGCAACTTCACGGAAGTCACTGTTCTGACGCAGGTGCATCAAGAAGGTAGGATCGCAAACACAGCGATAGAAACCATCTTGGAAGGTAGGAGTGTTCCTCTTACGCAGGCTCTTCACCACGCGCAGAAGGTCGTCCTTAACGTCGAATTTGGCTTGTTCGGCGTTGGTATAGGTGAGACTTCCAGTGGCTAGATCGCCAGGGAAGTAGTAACCACCTTGGGTGTCAGAAGACTGACCCTTTGATACTGCTTTAAGGAGTTCATTGATGAACACCCGATCACGCCAACGACGATAGTCGTCGAGCAAAGTCAGGCTACCAATGGATTGGTGGAAAGTTGTGAGGCTGCCGGTATCCAGCAAAAGACGCTGGGCAGTGATCAGAGTCTCGCGAGCAATTTTGAAAGTGCTTGGCTGAGTTGGATCACTAGGGTCAGCAGGGCCGGTGTACTCCTTAAGAGTCACCTGAACCTTGTCCTTCACAATGTTGCGGCTGTTTGCAGTACCGATTGTTTGCTCGGCAGTGCGCTCGCGAGATTCTTTGGAGCCAGGGTTACCGAAGAAACGGTAACGATCAAGCTGCACAGTCTGTCCTGGCTGCTTACTGAAGTCATGTACTACCACAGGCTCCGCAGCCATCTCAACGATGTATGCGGGGTGAGGACGGTACAGCTCGGCACCAAGAATCTTCGGAAAATCATTATCGATAAACATCGATAAATTCTCGAAGAAACTACAAGAGTTATATTAACCTTTTATCCTGCTGATATAACTAAAACGTGTCGCAATCTTAGTGGTTTAACCAGCTACTTTACGGATCATATTTCTAACACCTTCACCTAACACACCGTACACAGATCCGTAGTTAGGCACGTATCTTGTCGATTTACCTCGATAGCTAGTACGAGACACAACACTCATTTGACCCGGCAAATCACTACGAATTGCTTCCGTAAACACTTGACAATATACAGGAGGACTATAAACCCACGCAGCGCGAGAACCTGATGTGTCGTTCGTTGGGTTTGTCAAAGCAGGATAACGAACGCGTTGAAAAGATCCGGGACCGCCTGTGATCCCGTTACCTACAAAAGCACCTAAATCTGAATCGTATTCGTACGGATTATTACTGTTTGGTGTTTTAAAAGGATCATAATTTTGATTGTCAGGAACACTAGCTCCAAACCACGTATAGGTACCAAAATCTTTTAGTCCAGGTTGAGGACCTAAAGCTGTTTGGACAGTGCGACCAGCAACGCTGTACCTACCTTGAGCCCTAAAGCCAACATAGGTGTCTAATAAACCGGAAGCGTGAGGCAGTGTATTTTCATAATTAGTCCAGTAACCAGAAATAGCAGGTGGTACTGCCCTCCACTCCGTATTCAAGTACCCACTTATGTTTGGTGGCCCCACGGGGATTAAACCAAAGTCAGCGCCTTCAAGATTTACACCAAACCATGTCTGCTGAACTCCACTAGGCAGCATGTAGCCACTTGATAGTACTTTATATGTATCAGTTAAGTTTAAGTTATCCCCTGTACGCTGTGGTCCCGATTGTATTCGGTGATAAAGACTATTATCATAGCGCCAGTTTGTTAAAGGAGTGTAAACCATGTTGTTTTAGCGTATAAATTAATTCTACTCCTCTACAATCTGTAAAGAAGTTATCTATCCTAATGGTCAACGCAGAAAGATTTCTAACAATATTTTTTGAAGACCCAGAAGCTTCGATAGCCTGTTTTTCGGGTTCTTTAACGGATTCTCTCGTGCACCCACAAAAGCGATCCAAACTTGTTGTGTACCTTGTTAAAACAACTGTTGTCGGATTATTCCTAGCTACATTTATTAGTCCAGTTTTTCACGATAAATTTAAATTAACAAGAAATGAAGCCATCGCGGCCTCTTTTATCTGCGGTTATGCCGGAATTCGTATGCTTAACGCAGCTGAAAAATACTTTGAATACGAAATCCAAAAAAGATTACGTAAGCTTCAGCTGAGCTCCACAGATCCATCAAAATCAGACGACAGCTCAACTTGAGCTTGGGGTGCAGGAGGAAGCACAGGAGTGACAACCTCAAGGGGTTGATTAACAACAACCTCTTGAACTTCTTTTTCTAAACTTGGCTTACGACGCAAGGTTCCTAAAGCTCTCATAATTAATCAGTTGGTACTTGTACATTAGCAAAAAAAAGCTCCCCCGTTTCCGAGGGAGACAATTTCGACCATCTAACGTTACTAAGAAGCATCCATGAACAGGAGCTTGCTGCGAAGAGCTTCGGGCCCAATTTGACTGAGATAACGCCAAGCGTTCTCTGGGCTGCGATTCATCACGTCACCAAAAGTCTCCCATTGTTGTTGAGGAGCTGGTGCCTGAGTAGACCCACCGGCATTAGCAGGGGGTGCGGGCATATCGTACCTGGGCTGATAAGCCTGGGGAGCCTGTTGACCTTGTCCGGGAGAGTCAATGTCCACAGGATAGACTTCAGTGAAGAAGCGGTCAGTATAGTTGGCTAAGTGATCGGGATTGGTCAAGATAGTCTCCATAGCGTCGTGACGCAGTGCGAGATTATCCATACGACCCGCCTGATCCATCAGCATGTCCTCAAGAGCACAAGAGTACTGATTGAGAATGCCGGGAGCCTCGATACCGAAGTGGTTAACTACGGCGTGAGTTGCGGGGCTTAGACCGTGTGGGCCGCTTTGTGGGGCCGTAGAAGTCTGCGAGGAAACCTGGGTCGGTGAGACGCTGGTAGGCAAGGTCTGCGCTACCTGCTGTGCCTGGTAAGCCCAAGGTTGGACCTGTGAAGCCAGATTGCTCTGTTGAGTAACCTGCGGCTGTGCCACCTGGTAGGGCGACGGTTGAGCCTGGCTGGGGTACGGCGGGTTGATCTGCGTAAGCACCCGCTCCAGTGAACCCATCGCTGCTTCCCACGGATTGTTGGGGGAGGACGGCGACGTTAACTGGTTGTACTGGCTGTTGGTAGTAGGCCCCGTAGTCGGTATTCCCGGCGACGGCAAGTGGGCTGTAGCTGCCGAAGCTACCGCCGGGGTAGGCGTTTGGGTTACCCACTGGGGGTAAGCGGTTGAGCCCTGGTCCGAGGCTACTGCCTGGGAGACCGGGCTCGGGGTCGAAGCTTGGATCTGCTGGCTCATAGCTACCCGAGTAGGTTAGTTCTTCCGCGAGATGGTCGAAAGTTCTATAGATTAGCGGAGTGATATTCAATCTCGGATCAGCTGCAAGCGGTTGGTTAGGCGCAAGCGGATGAGGAGATTGCAACATCTGGTTTAATAATACCAGAAATTGTTGCATAGCTGACTGAGTTTGTTGAACCATACGGAAAGGGAAACCCTTCAACATCTCAGCCCGTTCAGCATCAGTTTTTTCTGGAAATAAGAACTTCAACGCTTCTATACTATCAACTCCCAGCTCTTGTAGGTTACGAACAACAATAGATTTTTGGTTTACATCGTAAGCGGTATCTTCATAAACATCACCTTGATATCTATAAGTAACTGTACGATCACCATCCTCTGGTAGTCCAATAACCCCACGGGGTACTTTATTCTCTGCTAGAGCCATCTTCATCACCTGCTCTAACTTTCCTTCAAACTTTACGTTTGCAGTTTGATACTTTTCAATTGCTTCGGGTGTTTGTTCTGTCGGAGGTTTTGGTTCTTTCAACCCGGAAGCAGCTACAAATGACTCTCGAAATATTAATTCTTGGTGGTAAATCATCATTTCTAAAAGACGATTAAAGCCGTACACAAGGAATGATTTATTTTTTCTTAACGCCGTGGCCTGCGCTCGACCCATCAAACCTTTAATTTCAGTCGCAGTAGCCCCGGCTGAAATTGAAATTTCGTCAACACCGCCAAGTGCAGTACGTATCTCTTCCCTTAACAACAGAAGATATCTGCTCATGTCCCCGTTAACGGGGTCAGGTGTCATATAGCCCACACGGTCGGAAGGTTCTACGTTCGCAATAATTCGCGGAACACGCAGGCCACCACCCATCGAGGCGCCGAAAGGTTCACTTACTCTTGTCGACGGGCTATCGACTCCAGAAAAACCACTCTGACTGCTGATCGTAGGTCTAAAAGTTGACTGACTATCTGACGCTTCGACAAGATCACTACGGGGACGGGAACTAATTAACGTTGGATTACCAAAAAATTCAATATTTTTAGAAATGTTCCGTGCAAGTTGATCGTGGAGAACAATCTGCTCCATAAAGGGATCAAACTCGCCTTCTCCTTCTGTCCCGCTTGCGTTTGGTTTGTTTAATACCTCAACAGCTGGTATAAAACCAAGCATGTTAGGTCTTTTTTTACTTGGAGTTAAAATTGCACCTGGTTCAAGCTCAAAACTTAATTCACTATCAGTTTCGACCTCACTAATCTCCTCAGCTGTAATAGAAAGTCGAACGTATCGTTTGTTTTGTCCATACGCATTACTAGGTAGACCTAAAGTACTGTTTTTAACTTTATAGCTGTAGATAATGATTACTTCTTCTACTTCGCCGTTTACATCGTGATAAACGCGATATTGATTTTTGTTAAAAAAGTAAATCTGGTACTTTAACTTTGGGTCAGGGCGAAAATAAAAGAGACCAGCACCATCAATTAAGAAATTCCTGATAATCGAAGGAAATCGAATATCAATTTTATTCAGTTTTATAACGTTGTCTAGAAACTTTGAACGACTTTTATACGTATCTTGATCACAGTAGAATGTTACACCCTTCTTAATCATAAGAAGAGTCATCTGCTGTAAATGGCTTAAAACAACCATCGTGGCCGATTGGTTGCTTCGATCCTGGGTGCGTGAAGCCTCCAGAATCTCATTAAACCGTTTTCTGGTCTCAGTTGAGCTCGCAGACATTCAAGTTAAGGACAAAACGATTAAAGATTACTTCTTGGCTGCCATCTGTTTGGCCTTACGGGCTTTTGCTAAAGCCCTCTTACGTGATTCTTCTTTGCCACGGGGTTCACCACCCTTTGATTCTTTGTCCCCTTGATTTTTCTCTTGAAACTTTTTCAAGAGCTCAGCGGGCATTTTATTAGTCATCTGGAAGAAGATACTTTCTGACTCTTTCCAGTGTAACCGCTTCTAGCGGTAAATTTTCCATTGGAAACGCAGTAAGCATATGATCTTCTCGACCCAACATGTCTATATTGCCAGGTACCGCTTCAAATGTCTTACAGGTCTCAACAACAGTAGGCATATCGGTCTCCCAATGTGCGTAAGATTTAAGTTTTTTAAGTCTCCTTTCAGAGTCACCCATCCAACTTAAATGCCACCCAGCATCACGGTCTCCTATTACCTTACGTGTAGTCTGACGACGAACATTTGTTATAGATCCTAATGAAGCAAGTCTTCCTGCAGTGCAGATCGTTGCACAATGCCAGTGAAAAAGCTCACCAAGGGGAGTACAGAGCTGTAAATCTGCCCTCCCGTAGTGCATGGACATATCCAAACCTAAAATTGCATCAGGATTTGCCTCAAGTTCAGTTTTTATCTGTTCAAATTTTGCTGGGTTAGGGAGTTCGTCACAGTCAGAACAAATAAAAACAGCATTTTTTGGCATTTCTGCGAGATAAACGCCAAGGGCGTCACGTTGTCCACGCTCGCGAACCCAATGATCCGGTTCTTCGTCAACAGGCGGAAGTTTGACGTGGATAACCTCGATCAGATCAGCAGGTAAACCTAACTCCTTAATGGTTTCGGCACAAGTAAAAGCCTTTGGCTCTCCTCTATGAGTTCGGTCCGCATCTGCAATTAAAAAACCATCGACATGATCCTTTAATAAGGAAATGCGTAATTCAAGTAACTCGCGTTCGTTAAAATAAGGAAAACAATCAATTAACATTTTCAGGAAGGAGATAGGTTTTGACGCGCTCCAACTCAAATAATTTTGAGGGCAGAGCGCTTAAAGGATAAGTGGTAATTAAGTGATCGTCACGCCCCAGCATATCGAGGTTTCCCTCTTGGGGTTCAAACATGTCACATCTGCGCTGTACGTCTGGTGTGTCCCACATATAGTACTCAGCAATAGATCTGAGTTTATTCTTTCGTCGGACACCGTCACCCATCCAACTTAAATGCCAACCAAAATCTCTTTCACCTAGATACAGATTATCCTGGCTCTCTCTCATTACGGAGAGTGTGCTGTGTTTTTTTAAAAAACCAACCGTAGAAACAAAAGCTCGTTGCCACTCATGCAAAACACCATCAGGAGTTATTAACTGCCGATCAGCGCGTCCATAGTGCATAGACATGCTAGCCCGCACTACTTGCTTTGAAGTTTCAGCTGCGGTTTTTAGCTTATCTAATTTAAGAGGATTGACTAGCTCATCACAGTCGGAGCAAATAAAGAACGTTTCGTCTGAACACATATGAAGCCCAACACCTAAAGCATCGCGCTGGGCTCGCTCACGCAACCACGGATCTGGTGCTTCCTCAATAGAAGGTAGTTCAACGTGTAAGACTTGAACTTTACTGTCGTCGATACCGAGTTCTTTAAGAGTATCGACGCAGGTAAAAGGCTTTTCATCACCCCGATGCGTTCTGTTGGCGTCTGTTATTAAAAATCCGTCAACGTAATCTTCAAGAGTCCTGATACGGAGTTCTAGTAGTTCTTTCTCGTTAAAATACGGAAAGCAATCGATAAGCATAGATCGCCTGAGCGGGTGCCACTATAGTAGCTTAGCTCTGTCCTAGATATTTAGCTGCACGACGCTTAGCTCTTGTCAAAAGATTTACATCTGCGTTTGTATTTTGATCAAATTCTGAAGAATTTGTATCGGCAGAATACCCACCGGGATTCAGAGATGGCTGTGGCTGACCTGTTAGTGACGTTTCATCCTCTGCCGACATTTCAGCAAATGCTGAATCAGCCGATTGATTGGCTCGACGCTGCGCATCAGCGGCGTTCATTTGCTCTTGATAGTTTTTTGAAAACCCAAAAGCAGCGTTGTTAAAAGAGTTCATCAGTAGAAAACAATAACATTGTGAACAGTACCACTATGAATAGCTGTTATAGACATAGGTACAATTGACTCAGTATTCAACCGCACTAATGGGATCTGCTGACCGGGTGTATCAGTCATCTCAACTGTTAGGTATTGATCTTGACCAGCATCAGTCATAATATAAAATCCACGGGCGGCAGAAAAACGTTTTAACCCACTTGCAGGCACATAATGAAAACCACTTGCGTAAGGTAAGGTTGAAGATTGCCCGTATACAGATCCAAAAGCTCTAACGTCCATAACAACAAAAGTTTTTCTAAGTTTAATCGTATTTTTCACAAATAATTATTAAACGTCTCAAATACCACGCGCATTTTTTTAAGTCCTCAACACCGTTTTTATGCTCAGTTCTCCACAAGTACTTCAAACAAGCTCCACGGCAGTACGCTTTAAACCCTTCAACACCTAAAGCAGACTCAATGGCATCAATACACTCGACAGCACCTTGTGTATAGTGCGATGGGCTGTTGACTGGATCTTCTGAAGTTTTTAGAGGTTCCATAGAATCAAATTCATTGAATAAGAAAGCATCGGATTGGGTCACAGACTACACGCTGAACATCTGAGTTATATCTAACAAAGATAAATTTTCTGTAGACAAAACTTTACTGTATTTTGTGTCTAGGTGCTCAAGCAGCCCGCAGGGGGCTATGCGGATTTTACCTCGTTCCTTAGTCAAAGGCACAACACGGCGATGTTCCTGTTCAAAATCAAGTTTTTCAAAAGCAAGTCCCATAGAACTTCTGTCAGCGATCGGCCAACAACGAAATTTCGTCAAGTTAAAACTTTTTATAGGATCGCAACTGTTAGAAACAATGTATTCATCAGCCATATCCTGATCTAGTATCATCATTCCCATATAAGGATTACCTAGAGATACAAAACAAACAAAATCATCGCAAGGCGTTATGAAAGTTTGAGCTTTATACGGTCTTTCGCCCCACACGGATTTTGTAAGTCCGTTTAACTCCCATCTTCGGTAGTTATCAAAGGGTATGGAACGTTCATTAAAACGCTCAAAGCGACAAAAACCAGGTTCTAGGTTTAACTCCTTTAACTTATCTTTCCAAGACACCCAATAGTCAAAATGTTTATGTGTGAAAAGCATATCATTTTCTGTATATACATAAAAATCATGCGTTTTTGCTTGAACGGCTTGTATCAAAAGAGGTTTGTGCGCCCAAGTTAAACTAAAACCTGTGTATTCAGGTTCCGCAACAACGATATTTAAACCGCAAGCACCTAAATTAGGTTCGAGCAGGTCAAAAACTATATCTTTATCCTGCTTGTGTTCAAAATCGATAAAAATGTAAAAGTCTTTGTGCCCTGGAATTTTATTATAAGCTCGTAACGTCTCCAGAAGCACGTCAAACCGCTCTAGAGGATTATGTGCTGTAACAGCAACGAAAAATTTGTTTGACATTAGTACTCCATTTCAAAGTTACCGCGACGTTGAAGAAAACAAACTAAGTGAGTGTATGCATCTAGTAAGTCGTCATGCGATGTAGCACCTATGTTAACTAGTTGGTCAAACAATAGATCAAATTTTCGATACCGATTAAATATCACTTTTTTATTTTCTAATAGACCTAATGTTCCCCTAAACCGAGACACCTTATCACCACGGAAACCTTTGACTTCGTGGATGTGTATGTTACCTAGTCCTTTATCAGTCAACATAATGCGTCGAAGATCTGCAGCAAGCGAGGCTTGGTAAGCAACTGACTCAACAACCAGTGTACAAGTTGAGTAAGTCGGAAAAAACTCTCCTGCCGCATCTTCTGTAAGTATGCCCCATTCGACCAACATCTTACACAATAGATCTATCTTCTCAAGGTTTCCTATAGTCCGAATCTGATGTGCGTCAATAATATAATACTTATCTTTTAACCTACCGCCCAAGACGAACGCAGTATAGTCTGATGTTTCACTCTTGCTAGCCGATAAATCCACACCGACCGCAAGTGAATCAAACTCAGTTACAACATCACCTTTCACAAGTAAGTCTGGCGATAAGACTAGATCCGAAGTCATCACCGGTTGCTGTTGGTACTGATAAGCAAAAGCAACAGGATCAAGTTCTTTCTGTCCTAATAAATACTCAACACTCCACTGCTCTGGCCAATAACTTTCAGGTTCACTCTGGTCGTCATAAGTCAAAGCTTCTTGCGTGACTTGTTTCCACCCGCGATCCGGTACAAACATTGTTTTATGGATGTCTAGCGGATGAAACCTAGTTCCTAAACAGATGGCTCTGCCGCCTTCAAAAATAATAGGTGCAATAACTGAAGACCAGTTATTGTTCATTTCTTCACGGATCACAGGATTTCGAATGTCCGCACTGCTTTTTATAGGGTCATCTATGAAGCACAGATGAGCACGTTTTGATGTGATTGAACCTCTAAGTCCTGCAGCGCGTAGTGTAAATTCTTCGTCACCTACTCGCGAGATACCCGCGTAGTCAAAATCAATCGACCAACCCACATCGCTCTGCATACCTGGTTTGAGCCGACACGTGGGAAATACTTTTTTAAACTCAGTTGAATCAACAATTTGTTTAATAATTCGACTTTTAGGTATTGCAGTGTTGATATTGTAAGAAATGTAAATAATCTGAAGCGGCATTTTTGCTGCTGTATGGCGTCCTATACACCATGCAGTGAACATATTGAGCACGGTGGACTTAGCTGAGCCTCTCGGGGATAGTATATCAAGGTTTTGTCCTGCAATATCTAATAAGTACTTATTACTCTGACCTGTGATCAAATGTGAGTACCACTCTAGCATGTGCTTTGCTGGTGGTTTATCAAGCAACGTACAGAACGTTTGAAAGTCGTTAGCTGCTCGCGTAAAAATAGTATCCAACACTGGAGTGTCGCTATCAAACGCTTTCGCCGCTCGCATTTGTAGAGCGCGACGATAAGCAAAAGTTTCACGACTAGGCATAAAAGTGAAACTGTCTGTATACTGATAGCAAGATTCTAACCCCAAATGGCGAAAATTCTGTGGTACGGTGATATCCTTTCAAATACTGGGTTTGCTAGAGTTACACACAGTGTTCTAGAGCATTTACAAAAAAACAACGAGATTGTTGCTGTAGGAATAAATTATACGGGTGATCCTCATGATCTTCCTTTCAAGGTCTATCCTGCCGCAGCTAAAAACCCACAGGATCGATTTGGTATCGGACGACTACCTGAAATCATTACTGCTGAAAAACCAGATTTTATAATTTGCTTAAATGACATTTGGATTGTTAACCAAGTATGGGAGCGTGTACATCTACTGCAAGCACAGTATAAGTTTAAGTTTATAGCTTATTTCCCATTGGACTCTCAGTGGTATATCGAAAGCCATATGCGATTTGTTAAAGATTGGGATTTCGCAATCACGTTTACAATCGAACAAGCGCAAAGGGTAATGCAGTTAGGCGTTAAACCTAAGATGCTCGGCGTAATACCACACGGTGTAGAAACAACCAAGTTCTATCCTCTAGACAGAGCACAGGTTCGTCAACAACTTCAATTACCAGAAGATAAATTCATTGTTCTAAACGCCAATCGAAACCAACCAAGGAAACAAATAGACCTGACCATAAAAGCTTTTGCGGAATTTGCAATAGATAAAGAAGATACAATGCTCTATTTGCATATGAGCGAGAAGGATCTTGGGTGGGACATCCGTGCCTTGTTTGAAACCGAAATGAAACGACGAGGACTTAAATCAGACCAAAGGCTACTAATGACGGCAACCAATATTGATTACTGCAATGCGCCGCCAGACGACGTACTTAATTTAATTTACAATGCTTGTGATATCGGAATCAATACAGCTAACGGAGAAGGCTGGGGCCTAGTTCCGTTTGAACACGCAGCTTGTAAAAAGCCTCAGGTACTACCAAACCACACGTCGTTTGCCGAAGTGTGGAAGAACAAAGCATTACTAGCTGACGTAGCAGCGTGGATATACGATAAAGACCTAGGTGTCGAACGAGGTATCGTAGACATTAAAGATATGGCCAACAAGATGGGGGACTTGTACAGAAATAAAGAATTTGCAGAGAAAGTAGCAAACGACTGTTTTGAAGTAACAACCAACCCTTCGTACCGTTGGGACAAAATTGCTGAAGGTTTCCAGAAAGCAATGGAGGAAATTTCGAAATGAGCTTACAGTTTCACCGCTATCGTACGTATCACAACCGGGCTGTTAAGACTGTTTTTACCCCAACGACAAGTGGATACCCTTCTGTTTACGAACAAGCACGAAATATTGGTGGGACGTTTACACGGATAACCAATGGTTTGCCTGAGCGAAACGTAGCAAACTTCAGTCCCTGTATTTTAAAACACAAAAACTCCACTTTAATCGCATGGCGAACACAGCCTGAACCTTTTGTCTTCCGCCACGACAACAAATATTTTTACTATAACAACACGCCTACGGATCTTTATGTCGGAGAACTCGTAGGGGATGATTCAATTTGTGCGGCACGAAATTTACGACCGGCTAAACACAGACTTAGCTACGAAGATCCCAGGCTTTTTATAAGCCCTGACGATAATCTGCAGTGTCAATTTGTAACAAGCACGTATGCAAGTAAATGGGACACAACAAAACACACGCTTATTAAGACTCCTAAAATCTGCGTCGGAAGCATAAACAAGTTTGGCAACCTAACCGACTGCTTGTTTCCAGATATAGGCACTAATTTACAAGACGGAGGTTCCGAAAAGAACTGGTGTTTCTACACCGACAAATCAGAACTAAAGCTTTTGTACTCAACAATCCCTTTAGTTATAAAGTCACCTGGAAAACCTGATAAAACTATTGACTCGTCTTGTCTAAAAACATTAACAGGCGAACACCCAACTTTTAACTCCACGGCGCCTGTTCTTGTCGACGATGAGTGGCTTGTGTTTTTCCACTGGAAATACATGGTGTATGAATTAGATAAAAGACCTTACTTGCTTTACTCCTTGGGTGCATACACACTTGATGAGAAACAAACAAAAATTACACGCATGATGAAAGAACCTCTTTTTGTGGGTTCGACACGAGACGAACTTATAACTTGGACTGATTGTGTAGGCAACGATATATCTAATCAACCAGCTTGTATCCTGCCTTTTGGTTGTTTTATAGAAAATGAAGAAGAACTTGTGATGTCCTTAGGTGTGAACGATTGCTTTATAGGTATTTTCAGAACACCCGTGGTTAACGTTTTGTCTTTGTTAAGTCCGGTTTAAGTTTTCTCTTCTCGTTCAATCGTGCTCCAGACAACAATTGCAGCATCGTCAATCAAGGAGCTCATCGTGGGCTGGTCTTGAAAACTGTTAAGAAGTTCACGCAGGCAACGATCTGCTCCGGCAAGTAATAAACCTCGACGGTCAACGCCGTCCGTTAACTGACGAACAGCTTGAATGTGACTACGAAGTTCTTTTTGAAGGACTGCAATTTTCGTAGCAGCTGTGGCATAATCTAACATACCTGCTACCGTCATTTGTCTGACGTTATCTAAGTCAACTTTTAACGCATCTATTTCAACTAATAGATCTTTACGTAAGTCGCTTTTAGGATATTTCTCTTGAACCCAAGCAGTTATGTCAGATATCGAGCCGGTGTAGTTGGGTGTTAAAAACCGAGCATAAAGATAAGCTTCAATATCGCTTACGCTGTTTTTTGCGTAGTACGTAAAAGAATCTCGTTGCGCTTTGTTAAGCGAAGTTAGCCACGAACCGACCGTGGTTGAGTCCCCAATAGTTGCTTTAATCACGCGAAGAATCGCTGTCCAGCTAAAGCTTGATTTGCTCCGAATTGTTTTATTGCAAGCTGCGCTTTGGTTTGAGCTTTAATCTTTGTAAGATCCCCAAGAGTTCTAGCTTGTTCCAGCTGCAACGCCGTTTCACGACCTTGTGACCCAAGAGCTAAGCTGCCTTCTGTATTGGCTCGAGTTTTGAAAGCACTAGCAACTGCACCTGCTTGTTGTGCAGCTATTTCAGCTCTTGTTTGTTCCTGTAGTGTTTTTAGCTCTATATTAGATTGCGCTAATGTTTTTGCTAGTTCATTTTCACCGGCAAGACTAGCAGACCCAGCTTGTGCTAAATAATTTGGCCCAGCTAATTCAGTTGAAAGCTTTGCAGCTGCAAGATTTTTTGCTGTGTCAATTCCAGCTCCAGCGGCGGCAGCTGTGATACTAGCTTGTGTTGCAGATTTTTTCTGAGCTTGATCTAGAGCTTCTTTTAAAACAGATAGTTGACTACTAGCAATCGTATTTCCTTCAAGACCTAAAGCACCGCCATAGGCACCTGTTAGGGTCGCAAGACCTTGCATTGCTGCAGTCAGTGGATTATTTGCTGCTGCTGCTTGAGCTCCAAACAGTGCATAGTAGTCTATGGGTGCAGCTGTAGCGCCTCCACCGCCACCGCCAAGTGCAGTTTGCGTGGCCATCCAATTTTGATCATATGTAGCCTGTTTGCTGGCCTTTTTATCGCCACCGCCACCAAACAAGCTTCCGAGTAGACCAATACCTCCAGAGGCTAGGCCTGCCCCTAAACCACCAGCAAGTGCAGGAAGAAAAGCCATAACTAGAAAACGGGTAATCCGGGTTTAAAGGCGGCAGTTGCCTGTTGTGAATAAGGAGCTAAAGCAGTTAAAACATTTGGATTAGGCATTCCTAATGTTGCACTTAAGTTCATCATGCCGTAAGCAAGTTGTGTATCCCTGTTTATGGTTGCTTCAGTTATTTTTTGCCACGCGAGAATTGTGTCTCGTTGGGTATCTCTAAAAGTTTTTTCTTGTGAAAGTCGGAATGCTTGTGGACCAGCAATATCTGCTTTTCTTTTGTAGTCTTGAAAATCATATTCAAGCTTTGTAGGATAAAACTTTCTTGATTCTTCCGTTTGTCTCCTTGCCATGTCCTCGGCATACTTAAGCAGCGCAAGCTGGTCTGCTGTAGAACTGCCTCCAAGATCACCGGGGGGATTATTTCTGTCCGGGGGAGGTAAATCTGGGTAAGGAGGAGGAACACTTCCTGCAGGTGGAACAGATCCCGTAGAAGATTCAGGTCCTACAGGAGGCACAGTGACTGTTGGTTTTGAAGGTTTTGCTTGTCCTTCAGCGTACTTAGAACCTAAATACCCACCAATTACAGGTATAGCAAAGCTTCCAGCAAGTCTAAGAAGAGGGCCCACAGCAGCTCCAACAGCAGGAAGAGCAGGAAGAGGAAACATCAGATAGGCCTCGCGAGCTCAGCTAAAGACGGATCGACAGGTCTTCGGAGTAACTCAGTGTCTATCGCTCGAGCAGCATCAAGCGCACTACCTATAGCCTGACGAGCTGTATCACCTTCAGCCCTTATTTGTGCTTCTTGAACACGACCCCTTGCCCCAACTTCTGCCAGCATACGTTCCCGTGCACCAGCTTCTTCCATTAATCGACGATTAGTGTATACCATATTGCTAATAATTTGATTAGCGTTTAAATATGTCTTAAAAGGTTCGTCTTGTCCTAACGCTTTAGCTGCTGCATTGGCCGATGCACGACGATAGTTCTCGTCATTTACTTCCCTTTCAATAGTTATAATATCAGGCGCAGTAAGATTATATTTAGAACCCTGTGCGGCAGGAATAGGAGGAGATACTAACCCTCCACCACCAGGGTTTATTACACCCTGCACAATGCCTCCTCCTACTTTATCAAGAATAAAGTCTGCAATAAAAGCATCAAGCAGACCACGCCCGGCACCACCACCGCCGCCGCCTGAACGAGCAGCTCTAGCCATTACACACCTCCGGGATTGTCGTACTGAGTTCCGCTGAGCGGTTTCTTCACTGATTTTAGCGGATTTTCCGGTTTAATATTCACTAATCCTAGAGCAAGTTGTTGCGAAGAAGGATACGCAACTGTCTGAGGAAAATTACTTTCTATGTACATGCTCATAAAAGCATTAGGATCTAATTCAGGAGCAAAGTTTCTAACATCACGCTCCCGAAGTTGTTGTTGGCGAGGCGTTAGGTTTGTCATGAAAGAGTTTGATATTCTTGCGAAGGAGGGATGTGGCTAGATGAAGGCGCATTCAACATCGAATAATTGGCGCCTAAATTAGGTGTATCGTATTCTGCAGGACGTTGACTGGACAACATATCCATGTGCTCATCAGACTGAGAAGCAAGTTTAACCAGCAAATCCATAATCAAGTCAAACTCTTCAGGATCTAGCTGAGAAATCAGCTCCATCAAGTAGTTATCTTCGTGCGGACGTTCGGGTTCTGTACGTAATCGCGATGATAATTGAGCCCGGAGCATAGGCTGAGTGTTATTAGGGTATGCATTCAGCGAACGAGTAGCTCCTGTATACATTCCTTCTTCTTCCATCCCAGGCATAGGAGGAAGCCCACGCCCGAATTCACGAACAACTCGAGCCGTAATTGGTGCGGCTGCCGCCATTTCAGCAGGAGTTTGGGGTACTGGAAGCCCTAAAACTCGAGCAGCTAACTCGTAATCGGCTTGACTAAACACCTGAACACACTGCTACAGATAAGTCCATTTTACTGTGAATACCCAGTAAATCGCCAGGATTACAATAAAGTGATAAACATAATTTTTCAAGCACATCCGGCGACGGTATATACTTTGTATCTGTGTAGATACGCCGTGTGGTTGTTGGTGACAAGTCAGCCGTTTTACTAAGAGCAAACGACGAGATATTTTTTGCGTCTAAAACGGTTTTTAATTTATTGAAGAGACATCCAGCAGCCGGATGCGACGAATAAAAAGGCATTTTAAACAAAATAAGCTATGTCAATCATAAAACTTTAAACCCTCAGATATGTCAACTAAACCAGTACCTGAAAAATGACCGAAAGAAGTTAAATCAATTTTGGGACTTTGAACCCTGCGCCAGCTAAGCATCTCAGAAGGGAAACGAATATCGTCTAAGAACAACCAACGAGGTTTTTTTGTAAGTTGCAAACCAGCTAGCAACCTGTAGAATTTTTCTTCAAAAACACCATCTTTAGGTGCATCGCACATAATAAAATCAGCCTCATTCATAAGTTTTTTATGTTTTTCAAACGCCGCAACTTGACTTAAATCATCTAAGTACTGAACTACTCGACCCCCATTACTAACAAAATCGGCAGACGTTAAGTATGTAGTCTCAAATGTATCCCACGGGGCGAGATCAAACGTGTGAATATCAGCGTTAGGCGCGAAATCGCACATAACACGCGTTCCAGTAGCGTAGTGCGTTCCTATGTCTACAATACACTTAGGTTTAATATAGTGTAAGAGACCTGCCAACAAACGATAATGATCTCCAGGAAAAGCGTTTGCAAAAGGATTTGTAGATTTTAACTGCGTTTGCGAGGCAAACAACACGGCACCGCAAACTAAAAGGTAATCATCAAAGCTCTGAGCCGCAGGATCGTCGTCAACTGACAGACAATAGCTTTCAATGTGGTGGCGAACATCAGGCATCTTAGAACCCCAGGTATTTACGGCGGACGAAGTCTAGATCATAAGTAACGAAATCTACGGGAAACTCCGGGATATTAAACGGATTTTTGTAGGTTTCGCCGTCAACGTGAGCTTGCCACGCTTCTCCCCATTTGGTGTGTAGATATCTCTTGTTTAACTCATGAGCAACATGAATAGCTTGCTCTAGTCGAGGCTCTGATCGCCAAGTTTGCGAACCATCGGAGTAGTCCTTTCGTCTGCCGTGGTAATAGTCAGTATCTAAAGACAGTACTCGTTTAACATCGTCATGAATAAAACGCATACCATAATCCATATCCTCACAATACCCTGGGTATAGGTTCTCATCAAATAATCCATATCTCTGCACCATCCAATCTTTTAATAGAAAAATATCCCACCCACCGCCTTTGCCGTGAACTATACCGACTTCGTCGTCTTGTGCTTTCGTATTCATTTCTTCGAGAAACCCAGGTTCATACATCACGTCGTGATTAGAGATAACCCAGTACTTCGCTGTTATGAAGGATTTAATGATTAAATTCCATGCACCGGAACATCCAATGTTTGAAGGTAGATGCGTAACATAAACTTTTTTTACAAACGGATTGGAACAATTACGGATATTGTCAACTGCTTCTGTTATCTGCCCGCGACCGTTATTGTTAAAAACAACAAAATTTTCGACTGGGTAGTCGATACTCATAAACAAACGGTGTAACCAGTAAGGGTTGTTAACAATAGCCGTGCCTAATACGGGAATCGAGTCGCTCATCAACAGGTCGTCTGTCCCAACATGTTAACACAACAGCTCTACAAAAACACCGGGCACCAGAATAAAAAATTAGAAAATAAATTAGAATTTAGTGTACTTCGCAACAAGTCTCATGGCTGGCATGACCAAAGCAGGTGGTAGCAAAGGCGGTAGTAAGGGTGGCGGTAAAGGCGGTAGTAAGGGTGGCGGTAAAGGCGGTATGAAAAAGTAAAATCGAACCAGTAGCTTCATTCAAGTTCTAAAAAGCTTGAATGAAGCTGCCTCCACAGCTGGTTGGCGTTCGTTATCAAAAAAGACTAAACAACTTCTTTTATGTCATAAATATAGTGATTAGAAGTCTCAAACGATCGAGTATTTTCAACTGAATACACAGTAGTGTCTATTTCATATCCAGGATTTGCAGAAATACGGTTAAAAGTCCAGGCACTGTCGTACCACAAAACTCTATTGTTAGGGTAAGCATAATAATTTCCAGTCTCAACCTTGAATAAGTGAGCACACTTATGCTCTGGTGTTTCTGAATAGTTAAAATCCGTCATACCTTTGTTCTCAAACGCCCAGTCAAGCGTGAACATATAATCACCTTGGACTTTTGTGCCATCAGGACGGATAAGATCTGCTTTCAACCCAGCAAGGCGATTTCTTCGTTGAACGTCCACGTAGGAAGAAAAGCAATCCCAGTACATAATCTGATTAAGAGGCTCTATTACAGCATCAGGTCTCCAGCAAAGTGAATGTAGTGGTCTACGAGTCCAATTTACTCCGTTCTCTAAGAAGCATTCAAACAAAGGAACTCTTTTCTCCATCGACGCAACGGAGTGAACGTCACAGCGCGACACCTCTCCTTGTCCTTTTTTATGGTTGTATAAAAATTCATTACGGATGTAACAGGACCAATCAGGTAAGTTGTGGTTCAAATAAGCCATTTAGTAACCAGGCCACTCAAAAGAGAACTCCTACTATAACTAAGACTCTTTAGGTGTCTGCTCTGTCGCCCAGAGTGTACAGGTTCGTTCCGCATAAGAATTGAAGCTCCAGCTGTCAACCCCGGAACGACGTGAAATCGGTGTAGTAGCTTCTAGATGCAGCATGCATTTTGTATACGAGGTTTGCCATTTAGCCTCGTATATACTCCCTTTTTTATAATTTGGAATAATACTCACATGGAGAAAATATACAAGGCTAAAAAAACCAAACAGCATCATGAACGAAGAGATAAGCTCAGGTGCTTTCCAGAGTAAAGCAACGAGAGGAAGCTGAGGAGCGCCAGCAGTAAAGTTGAATTTAGAGTCCATAGAACGCAGGTAGTGACACCTAGAGCATAGCATCACAACTGTTGCGTGTCAACAAAGTAGTGCTAGCATGCTGGAAACGCTCACTTTCCAATGGCCACGAGTGCTAAGCCTTCCTTTAAAGAACTCATGTCTCAAATGAAACAAGAGACAACGGAAGCACCTCGTATCAAGATAGAAGGGAACAAGAAGAAACTAGATGATCGATATACTTTCAATCAGAGCTGGTATGACGCTCTGTTGAACACCGACATGGTGCTCTCAACCAACAACGAGGCAACAGGCTTAAAAATTGATCCGCTTGAGCAGCGCCAGATTGTTGAAATTGGTGTCTACGAAGGAGCTTCAACTGTTTTCTGGTCTGATTTTTATCTAGATCACCCAGATTCACGTTTGATTTCGATTGATCCCTTTACAGGAAGTGCGGAACACCACGCGGAACCAGAAAAATACCCAGAATTAGCGAATATTGAGCTCACAGCAAGGTGTAACGCCGCCAAATCTGCCAACGCTGCAAAAATTGAAATAATCAAAGCCTACAGCTGGGGAGTTTTTCCTGAATTAATTCATCGATTCGGGCAAGATCGTTGGATTGACCTGCTTTATATAGATGGAGCACACGATCCAATCTCAGTTGCTCGCGATACGGCACTGTATTTACCCATGGTAAAACCCGGTGGCATTTGTATTTTCGACGATTTCGCTCACCCCGAAGTTAAACAAGGTGTTGAAGGTACACTAGCGGCAACAAATTGCATTGAGTTTGCACTCTTTACAGGTTGGCAGCTTGCTTGCAAAGTCAAATGAAACACGAATTTGAAGAATACTTGGAGCTGGACTCTTCAGCTCCTAGCGGACTCAGGTGGACAAAACAAAACGGACGTATTAAACCTGGAGACACTGCAGGAACAATACACAAAAATAAAAGATACTATGTAATCCAGTACTTCGGAACTAAATATAACTGTGAGGATGTAGTTGCAGCTTTAAAAAATGGAGAGCTTAGCGAAGAAGACTATTAACCACGTGGTTAAAAAACGGTTACACCTGACTCATCTTCTTCTTGATCAATAAGATCTTCAGCAAAAAGAACTTTAATTGTATCTAAAACGCGGTTTGTGTTAGCTAAATATGCTTGATACTCCTCGTACAAGATTTCTTTTATATCTTCACTAAGTTGTTTAGTAAGCTGCTCGTCTCCGGTGTAGTCGAGAATGCTTTCCCTTAAGTTGTTCTTTACCCTCTTAGCATAATCAGCGTTAGGAAGCACAGAAGAATTGAAGTTAAAAATGTCGTCGCTATCGTTAGAGAAGAGCATAATTAAACTCCTAGAGTGTCAGCGTAAGTCTAGCAGCAAGCTACTATTAAAGATGTGCGCTGCATTACTGAACTAAAGATTCTCTACGCAACATTTCGCGATAGGCAACACCCGGATTACTACCAACCCAAGCCATAAAATCTTCAGGTGCCATACCAGCACCGCCACCGGCTTCGAACAGACGACGTTGAAGTTCGCCTCCTTCGCTCATTGCTTTACCTAACAAATTTTGCTTGGTGTATTCAATAGCAAGTTCATTCTGTTCTTCTGGTAACGGTGTTGGACTTGCAGTTAAAGGAATTGAACGAGGCGGAGGTTGTTGAGTAGATAAAGCAGGTATATATGATGGAGCCGGAGCGGATACCTCGCGAGTTACAGGAGGAGCAGGCCTATCTACAACAGGAGGAACAGATCTATCTACAACAGGGGAACGCGATAAAGCTTTAATTTCTGCAGGCGATAAAGCTTCAATTTCTTTTTGCCTTTGCATCCCACGTCGGATACGTTCAGACTCCTGAATTAATTTTTGATCGTCTTGAGCATTAGCTGTACCAGCGTCAAGAATATTCGCAAGTATACCTACTTGTGGACCAAAACTAAAATACTCTAACCTTCGCTGAGTGTCTGCAGGTAAATACTTACCGGCAACCGCACGAATAGCTTCTTCAATTAAAAATGCCCTTGCATTAAAAGGATTTAAAGGATTAAGTGCCTTACCGACTCGACCCAATTTTGTGGTAGGGGTACGAGATTTAAAAGGATTTAAATATGTGGGAATTCCCATTACAACCGAATGTTAGTCTACGTTTATTATATCGCTAGCGTAGCTCACTACTAAAAAATTTTTCAGGCAGAGAACCAAAATAGGCTGCCTAGACCAAACAACATTAAAGTTTTTTGAGTTTTTCCAAAAAACAATCTACTTTGACATAGATCCATTAGGCTGCTACAGCCCACAGAGTTCTAACATGCCTACCACATTCGACAATCCCCTTCAAACACAAGAGTTTAAACCTGCCCCAACTACCCCAAACCCCCGATCCAGCGGAATTTCAACTGAGTATGGTATCGATCCCGATTTTTTTGGGGGCGAAGACCTAAAAGCAGCTCGCGACCAAGGTTTTACTGACGAAGAAATAAAAGAGTTTTTGGACACCCACGACAAAGTACTTAGGGCACAAAACGTACCTGGTGGCGGTGGTATCTACGATCAACTAAAAGTCAACTAAACAAGGGGCCCATATGGGATTCGTTCCCCATTTGGGCCTATTCTATCGTATGTAGGTGGGGGCCGAAAATTAGGGTCACCCGGTGGTTTAATCATTGACGGATTCCACCCTGTGGCCGGTAGCTCAGTGTTCGGGCCCGAAGGAATTGTTGACATAAGTTGACCAGTTCGGGGATCTCTATAGTATTCCGGCTGTACTGCAGAAGCTAAAGGTGAGCGTGGCCCCGTTAAAAATTTAAGTCGATCGATAGGCTCGTATGGTGCTCCCTCACCTGTATATCTAGTGGAATCATCATCCAAATATTCTTGTAAATCAAGTTTTTGAGGATCTAGCACAGTGCCTGGCACAGGTCTGTTTTTTTGATATTCTATAAAATCACGTTCTTCAATACCCATCGGAGTTAAAGCAGGATCATCGCGTAAATAAGCCAGCTTATCAATGTAACTATCCAGTAGAGCGCGAGATCTATCCTCAAAAGTGTCATACATAATTAGTACTCTCCTCGTTGTTCATCAGGTGTTAAGTTCATACTCCCCTCATATACTGTTTGACAGTTATCGGTCCTAGACCAAAGGACCTTCGCAGTTCATTTACACGTTTAACTTGCGTTTCCACAGGGGCTATAGGGTAATTACCTTTAACCGGTATATCATCAATCGGTATAGGTTTTGGTCCAATTTCAAATGAATTGGCAATAGGTCCGCCCTGTTCTTGAGCATATTTATTCTCGAAACCAAACGAAGGAATATCTGTACCCTCCTGACTATAATCGTGAACTTTAAAACTAGGGTCTTGAGCAATTAGCTCACCAATGTAACTATCCAGTAGAGCGCGAGTTCTATCTTCAGAAGTGTCATACATAACTAATATCTTCCTAGCTCTCTATCAATAATCTCTTGTTTCCTACGAGTCTGCTCATTTAGCGCATCCTTAACTCGTTCAGCTTCATTTATTAGCGGTTGATAAGGACCGAAAGGAATATCCCTCATAGTAGGTCGCGGTTGGGGCACCGGATTACTGGGAGGAACATAGTTTGGTGAGCGTGTACCATAACGCTCCGTCAAACCAGTAAGTACGTTAACGATGGCATTGTTTAAAAACTCAAAAGGGTTCATATGTTTTTACTGCCCGTCTAACAATACAACTTGAAGTAATTCTACTACAGCAAAAAGTTTTGCCCTCGTTTTCCTGCGTTGAATTTTTTTTTACATAGCCATACAGCGTTTTCCCTGGGGCTCAAGTTCCCATCCCTGACCAGAATAAAATTCAACTGCTTGCGCGTCAGCAAAGAGATTTACGTTCTCAACTTGCATTTGTCTTAGCCGCGTGGTCAAAATGTCCAGCAAACCTTTACCTAAACCATTGTGCTGATACAACGGGTGAATTACTAAATCCCAAATAGTTGCATTCAGTACACCGTCTCCCGTACAACGAGCAAATCCAATCAAATGCGGCGCCCAAATGTTGTGACGCCATAGGCCAAGGACCAATAACGAATTATTTAAAGCTTTTTTTGTACGATTTCGAGGTCTGCGACACCAACCCACGGTGTCAGCAAGCTGTTCTAGCTCAATAGGACTAACTTCGCGGTCAAAACTCGCAATTATTTGTAGTTTTCTGCTGCTGCTCGGGAATTCTTGCCACTGGGTGCCGTAAAGTCGACTAAACACGGCTGTTACTATGTTGGCAGAACACATTTTAGCCTCAAAATACCCCGCTGTTACCAAAAACCTTCTCGCCACCGTCGTCACATAAGCTTGTATATTAAAAAAAAGGCAGCTTTTACACATTGCGGCAGGTTTGTGATACATAGTGGCGCGGAATTGTTTATACTTTCCTGCCTGATGATAGGAATAAGAATCAAACAACACTGTTTAATTATAATTAACTAGGGCGGGGTGGTATAAATTAATTAATTAAATGCTAAGTAACACCTAACAATGTATTAAGTATTAACTAAACCTAAGTAATAAGTAATAGATAACTAAGTATCAAATAACATTTAGCTATGTGTTAAGAATTATACAGTACTGTTTAATACTTATTTCCTATCACCCCCCGCGCTAGTTGTTGATAATTATACAGTGCTGTTTAATTAATTACATTATACTAAATGTATAATTGATAACAACTACCCTAGGGCTCACCTATTGATAAGCAACGCTTATGGTTTGCCCTGTTGACGTTTGGCGCCCCCTGTGGTTACTATAGGTTCAACCGGCGGGGAAACCTACCGGCCACGCCTAGCCAGCCTACCGGCCACGCCTAGCCAGCGGCATCCTACCGGCCACGCCTAGCCAACGGCTTCCTGTCATAGGGTGCCTGGCTTAACGGTTGAGCCTTGCGAGCCTATGAGCTCCCGCCCAATTGTTAAGTTATGCAACAACCTTCTCGACAGGCTGCCGATCCCATGTTAGGCTTAGTTCAAGCGGGGGGAGAACCACCCGCACCACTACATAAAAGCTCAGCCATCGGTTGATCTGGCCCTGAACGGGACGTCGCACAAAGTAACCGAAAGGTGAGAGTGCGAGACGACGGATCATGGCGCCTAGATCTTCTCGACAGGCTGTTGAACTGATACCCCTGAGGCTAGTAGCCATAGGATTGGTGTGCCCATAACCTCGCGAGAGGCTAAGCCCCAGTCCAGCACTAGAATCTCCCACCTTACCGGTTGATCCTGCGCGATCGACTAAGGCAGGTTTGGAGCTAGTGTCTTTGCCCGGAAGGCCCTTGGTTCAATGCTGCAGAAAGTTATCTTTCTACAGTCTAGCTGCGTTATCTATTACCATGATTCAACGCCAGGCAAGCCAGGTTAGTAACCTGTAAGAAGTCCAGGGATTGATTGTGGGAACGGTAACTCAATACAAACACAATTCTCACCGGGGGTGGTGTGTCCTTTCCTGTCAACATGCAGGGTATCTGTACACTTCAGCGCTTAGCGAACGCTGGCCACCCGCATTTTTTTACAATTTAATAACATCCATGCTCTGCATGCGCTTTATGCTCTACTTTAAGTAGGGCTTTTTTTTCGGGATTGTATCCTACCGGGGCCATACATTGCTTAGCAGTGTTCTCGGTAGGGTACTTAATCTCAGCTTAATGATCATTTATGATCACGATGATTCTCTCACTAAACTAACAAGTTTACTGAGGGATTCTCTCCCTCAAAATCACACAAACCAGGTGCTAATCATGACTGTTGTTGATCAAGATTTAGCGTTGGAGTTGGAACTCTACGCAGGGAATTTTTCAGATGTACATTTCAACGGTATTGGCCGGACACTAACTAAATTCTGGCGCAAGGGTTCCTTTGATTATGAACGCGCTTTAGGTTATGTATACCGGAATCTAGTTATTCCAGCGGCTAAGGATTATAAAGTGTGCCACGGCTCGATTAATCAAGCTTGGCATACAATGTTTCCTATACCAGAGCGCAAACTAGTTGCTGAGAATATCTTAAATAGCTTCATTGGTGAGTTCAAACTAGACAACTTCTGGATTTAACAATGAACTTCAGTATCTATTCCAAACCAGTAACATTCGCCGCCATTAATGTAGGCCAACAGTTTATTCCTAAAGGTGGTGGATTAGCAATCAAAAGAACTAATCGAACCGCAGATATTTGTCATTTAACACATAACAAACGTGTGTATTTTAAGCAGACAGATATTGTTTACATCTACTAAACCACATCAAAATCACACAACCAAGCACTAATTATGGCCCGCAAAACATTCGAAGTGTCAGAGTTCAAAAACTACATGAACTCTAAACTTGTTCTTGATTTATCAGACGATGAAAAGTATGGGTTGATCACTGCACTTGAGCACGTATTACATGAAACCGGAAACTACAAAGGATTCGGTTATGTATACAAGGACGATGTAAGGCCCTGCTTCCCAGATAAAGTAGGCGCCGATGCATGTAATCCTGCATGGGATAAATCCCGTGACTTGCGCAGAAAGTATTACTAACCCACACCAAAATCACACAGGCAATGGATCTTCACGCCCAACTTGATCACTATCTCACTCAATGGGATATCAAACAATCCACAAAACGTGGATACAATCCGTTTGCTTTAGGTATTTATTTAAGGCAGGCTGAGCGTATAGCTGAAGCTGTAAATCAAGGCGCCACAATTAGTGACGCTATTGATAAACACTTCAACGACAGAATTGCAGCCATGCTGCATAAGAAGTTCTCTTAATTCACCCACTTAATTGTTATGAAAACTCACTTTAGAAACAGACAGGTTCCACCTGTAACTGCTGCTCAATTAGTATCAGTTTCAGTTGATCCTGATGATCTATTTTGGTCACCAACTTTCAATTCTTGGAGTTTCTGTGGCCCCCTAAGTATTAAGTTCCCATACTCAACCATGGGAGACATACTTTCCGAGTTAAATCTTACTCCAAACCCCGAGGCTTAATCTAATGATCACTACTAAGACTGTGTTGCTTAACAACACAGAATATGAACTCTCCGCTGTTAACAACCTAACACGGATTAAGATTAACAACCGACTGCATTATTTAGGTGATCAAATACTTAAATTACGTATGCAACAAGATGAGCTAATTAAGATGCGAGATGAGTTAGATACTCAGCCCATAGACTTATTTCATGAGATGTTTGGTTAAACATGATCACTATTATGGTTATTTTATTAGTAACCCTGCTAATAATCGGTTTCAGCTTGTTATATGTGGCAAGCGATAACATTCGAGATGAGGGTGACGATAACTAACCTCTCACTAAATCCTCGCTCGCTCCGCTCACTGCGGGCTACATCACACACTAACCTAACACTCACTAATTAACATGGAAACCTACAGAGTAACTGCAATCGAATTCAATCTAAACGATGATGAGGACTTAACAAAGTACGAAGCAATTCGTATCAGTGAAATACTCGAAGAGAAATATCTTCACAGTGAATGGACTGTAGAAGATGAGGGATTTAGTATCTCTAAGTTAATCTCAGATGAATGTAGATGGAGTGTAGATTCCATTGATTACAGACTAGTTAACTAATCAAACCAACTCAACAAACTAACACCATGGCTCAGCAACTCTGCATCGGTAAAGGTAACGCTAAGTTATCTAAATCCACGCTCACGTTCAGTATACCTGCGGGGCGAACTTGCCCTGGCGCCAGAGATTGTAAGGCTTGGGTGAGTGCAGGTAAGATTGTGGATGGCCCCCATGTAATCTTCAGATGCTTTGCAGCATCTAACGAAGTTATGTATCCCAACGTGCATAAGTCTAGAGTTGATAACTTAAATGTTATCGCTGATGCACTTAAAGAAGATCAATATACATATGCCTCACAGATATTAGTCGATAGTATCCGACCCAAAGTAACTAAAAGCATTGATAAGTTTAGAGTTCATCCATCGGGTGACTTTTTTAGTGAGCGTTATTTGGCTACATGGTTACTGGTAGCTCAACAATTTCCAAGCATAAAGTTTTATGCTTACACTAAATCACTGCATATGTTTGTACACGAAGGCAAGTTAATAGACCTTCCCAGTAATTTCTACATCACAGCATCTGCGGGCGGTGAGTATTCACACTTGGAACACTTATTCCCACGGGTTGCCTACGTTGTTAACACTGAAGAAGAAGCGGAAGCATTAAATCTAGAGATAGATCATGATGATTCACATTGCTTCGGTAATAAATCTTTCGCCTTGTTAGTACACGGAACACAGCCAAAGAATAGTATTGCGGGCGCTGCAATCCGTAAGCGTAGGCAACAAGGTAAGCATGCAGGTTATAGTAAGTAACTAAACATATTAAGTAGCACAGTGGGCCGCGCATACTTACCACGCGGGCTTAAACTAATCCCAATCTATTAACTATGAACGATCTAATTGCTCCATTTTCTGCGATTTTTATTGGTATAACCATTGGATTTAGTGCTTTGACTCCAGTTCAAAACTTGCTAAATTCCTACATTGAACATAACTGTAGGGGCCAAGTTGAAACTGTAACGGTCACATATAGGCAACTTAAACACTGTGTGCGTACGTAGATATGTTACATCACAGTTTGTAAACAAGGTAGCTAACCTTGGCACCGCCCATCTATAACCCATAGGTGCGGTGGGCCCGTACACACTCAAACCCTTACCCTCTATGAGGCACCAAGTGAAACAACTAAGCAAATGGATTGAAGAGATGCAAGCTTTCATTAAAGCTGAGGAACAGAAACCTATGCAGTACACAGATTTTCACGCAATTAGTGCGGTTGAAATTGCACTAGATGCACTCAGTGACTGTGTTGACTACGATCCAACCCCGCAGTTTTTATACGATCGCAGCGGGGGAGAACCTGTTATGAGTGCCCGAGAACTTCATGACATGGCCTTACAAACTCACCAAGATTTACACACATGAAATTCTTATTTAACCTGCTTTGTTTCTTGATTGCTACCACAACCACAGCGGTGGTGATTGCTGAAGTAGGCATTCAGCCTGCACCCTATGCAAACCCAATTCCTAAAACTCACCATGAATGATTCTCAGATCTACTCAACCTTCCTAACCGCAGCAAAATTCGGTGGGAGTTTTTATAGTTCATTAGGCACATCAGGCCTGAAAGCTGATGTACAAAACAAGGCGCGATTATTGTTAGCTTTCCCTGAGTTAGTTGACAAATATGGGCCCGAATCATTATTCCAACGTACAGTACGCCATTAACCTGCATTATGGAAATTCAAGAAATCCAAGTTCAAAACGATCTAGCAGTTATCTATGCTCATATAGATGACACGGGTTTATGCACAGCAACTGTAGATATAACTGATATACCAGCTTGGTTACCTTTAAATCAGATGAGTTTAATTGAACAAATTCCAATTATGGAGAAATACGCAAACTTAGAAAAACTTGAATGGAATCTTATAGAAGATAAGGTTCAAGAACCCGAATCACCTACCCTTTGCACAATGCAACCATGACTAAATCTATTGCTGAACTATGTCAAGAATTCCGTAAAGCAGCGAAGGGAACACTATTAGAACAAGATCGAATTTCAAACTTTCTTGTGGATAATCCCGAGCTTAAAACAACCACGGTCTCGTTTGATATTAGCGACGTAGACTTAAAAGCTTTACGTTGGATAGCTCAAACTAGAGATGAAAAAATGTCTCAGTCACTACACAAGGCTATACATACGCTTGGTTATCTTATAGATCTTCAAATTTCGGGCGGCACAATTATATGTGAACAAGTTAATGGAGAGCGTAACACATTGTCATTAATTAAATAAACAAATAACTGTAGCTGTTCCAGTCTGTGGGTGTCAGCTAAACTTTAGTTGCCCCACGCTGGAATTAAATGAAAGTTAAGAGCCGTATTGTTCTTGAAAATGCAATCGAACAAGGTATTAGTTGTGGCTACTCTCGTGCATTTAAACATAATGAAAATCCAAACGAACAATATATTCAACAATGCATTGAGGATGCCATCTGGCTAGAACTCGACAAAATGTTATCTTTTGATGACGACTATGCCCACTAACATCACGTACTAACATGAATCTAATCAACGCGCTGCGGCCTTTTGCTCAATTCAACGAGCGCGAAGTTTCCTGTCACACGCTGATCCTATTTTTAGCAATCGCACAGGCTAAAGATGGAATGCTTCAAGCAGAGCTTTCCGAAATGCTGAGCATGTCTAGAAGCTCAGTTTCTCGAAACTGCTGCTTGTTAAGCAACAAAACTCAGAAGAACCAAAGAGGCATGGGTTTAATAGGAAGAAAGCGTTTTCAGTACGACACAAGGCTAAATGTTCTTACCTTAACGGAAACCGGCAAACAACTATACAAACACATCTTAGACCACCTGTAAAACTTTAAAAGTTTGACTAGGTGCGAAAATTGAGTGTCAAAAGTTGAGTTAAGAAATAGTTTACTTATTTTTAATTATTGAGTGTACTAAGGTGCTCAGTGTTAATAAAGATAAACGGTTGACAGCATAAGCGCAGCATGATATCTTATGCTACATGGGCGGCACCGGCCCTAAACGTGGTGCAGCCAACCCTACATCACACCAAACCTCTATGTCCAAACTATCTGTACCGAATCTTGTACAACAAGGCAAGCTCGCTGCTCATCTTTACGATGAGTGTGATGTCGCTTTATCTCAGTTAAACGAATCTTTTGGCGTACCTTATGATGCGGCCCGAAGTAATTTAACTAATGATTTAGTTAAGGCTGACTTATCAGGTGTCGATCTTAGCTTGTTTCAAGGTAAGGAGTCACTGTTTCGTTTCCCAGAACACAATGCAAACATCGTGGTGCGAATAACCAAAAGCCCCACGGCTCACTCCAAAATAGATAAACTCGATGACAAAATTGCACAGCTTGAGCAAAAGCTTAAGGTGGCTAAGCTCGAACGCAAACAGTTGATTGATCAACTGAAACTAACGTTCAAAGTTGACTTCATCACAGACAAAATCAACCTCGCATTCTCCCGAATCAAGTGATCACCATGGACAAAAACATTTTCATCTTGCGCGTTGAAATTAGCGCCAGCGTTAGACAAAGCACTCAGATCAAACTAGATGATTTGCGGTTACAGAAATCAGTTATTGAAGCTTTAGAAAAGCAACAATCAGTTTCTGTGAGACCTAATTTATCAGGTAAGCTCAAAGAATTTTTGAGTTATTTGCGGATTGAACAACGGAAATTGTATGACGATTGCACGATCCATCAAGGAGACACTCACTTTCTCCACGAGGATTACTTTACGGACGCAATGCAACGCATTACATTAATCAGACAGAACGCCGCAAACTTTAACGAATTATTAAATGAAATGTGGCTGCCGGAATATGAGAAATGGGCGACCACTGTTTCTGGTTTCCTTGAACCACTGTTTCAGCATGAAGATCCTTTGTCGTACAAGATGGCTAAAGAGGCTTACTTATCCTTGTTCCCGACAAAACTAGAGTTCGAGAATCCTATAAACGTCTACGTTTTAGGACCGAATCCTGTGTTCATGGATGCTGCAACAAGCAAGGACGATCACCCATTAACAAAAGCTATATGGGAAGCGTCAGTTACAAACACTAATGAGGTGCTTGAAGCAGCTCGATCAGGAGCAGCAGATCGCGCCTGCCTTAAAGCAGCGGAATTGTTGGATGATCTTGACGTGCGGATCGCTAGCAAAATAGGTGAGCGACAAACGGGAGGATCAAAACGTAGAGGTTCCTGGCAAATGACGGCAGAGAATTTACAGTTGATCTCTTCACACTGTCCAGGGTTTGAAAAGCTAACAAGTTTAACAAAAGAACTAACAGAAGTTGGCCTTGGTTTACAAGCGGGCGAAGCTAAGAAGCGGGATGAAGCATACAATAATTTTGCGGAGATAAAAGTAAGGATAAGAGAGGAACTAGAGAGCATAGTTGCCACAAGGGATTCTTCGGACGGTTTAGAACTACTGAAGAAATCTTTAACCTTGTCTGGAACGTATAAAGATCTAACCCTTAAGATAAGAGAAGCTGAGTCGGAGGAGCAGTTAGAAGAAATTTATAGTCAGATCGAGCTAGAAACTAACATATATAATCAACGAGCTAAACACCTACAAAATTTATTTACGCAACAAAGTGAATTTGTTAAGTCATCAAATATGGATTTATCCGAAGTATTAGCTGAAGTAAGGACACTCAGTGCCAAGACTGTAGAGGAGTTAGATTTTTAATGAAGAAAACAATTTACACAATTGCATCCGAAAAAGGTTTTCTTAAAGACATAGAGGAATACACAATGGATATCTTGGAAGCAGTCACTTTTACAAATGTTGACTACGCTTGCGAACGACTGCTTTCTATAAAGCATGCACTTAAAAATAAGTGCTGGGTGACAACGCAAGAGATCACATTTCCAAGACCTAAACCAGCTGACATCCGTCGCTTCGACACACTCACCAACCAATCATGAACGACTTACTTTTCACGAACCTCCAAAAGTTTCGCGGTTCATTAAACAATTCATTCTTAGAACGTGAAGAAATTATTGACGGCCTCTTGGCTTCTGTGATCACAAAACAAAATACGTTTTTGTTTGGATTACCAGGGACAGGCAAGTCTGAATTAGTTCGTGCCGTATCAAACGGATTTAAAAACAGTAGATTCTTTGGTTACTTGTTATCGCCCACAACAGATCCTTCAGAACTGTTTGGCCCTGTGGCAATATCAAAGTTGTTGAAAGACGAGTACACAAGGGATGTACAAGGATATTTGCCTAGTGCAAATATCGCATTCCTTGATGAGTTGTTTCGTGGCAGCTCTGCAGTGCTTAACTCACTGTTAACAGTGTTAAACGAACGCACGTTCAATAACGGTAAAGAACTAATCCACACGCCAATCCAGTCTGTCGTTGCTGCTACAAACTCATTTCCACAAGAGGAATCGCTTCAAGCGTTTTGCGATAGGTTTTTATTTAGACCGACAGTGGAAGCTTTAAAGAAACCAGCATCCCGTAGATTGTTAGATCTATGGGCTTTAGGTTTGAAGAAAAGGCCAAACGTTGAATCAGAACTAACTTACGAAGACTTAATTGAACTACAAGAATCCTTAAGTGAAGTTAAAGTCACAGATGAGTTTTTAGATAAATTCTCACAGGTCTTTGATCTACTTGCTTCCAGAGGAATAACTATTAGCGACAGGCGTCGCGTTCAGATACTTAAGTTTATTAAAGGCTGGGCTATTGTGCAAGGAGATGATACAGTGTATGCTGATCATCTACACAAATCATTGGTTCATATTATATATCAGAACGTGGACGATATAGGAGTTATAAAAGAAGTATTACAACAAGCAATACCCACGGCTGAAAGAATGATTATTGATATAAAGCGAGCGCTAGGCGGGATATTAAGTGAGTATCACAGTATTAATGGCCAAGAATGTAAGGCTGTAAGCGATCTAAATAAACTCGTGAGTAAGTTACGTAAGTCACATAACGATGTGTCGGTCTTAGATCAGAAACTTTCATCCATTATGGAATCGAGTGAGTATCGTATCTCAGCGACCACGAGACAGGAAGCCACTAAGGTGATCCAAACTTTAGACCAGACCAAACAATTGATTGCAAAATCAATCTCTGAGTTATGCAAATGAACTTAAAAACAGAGCAACAATTTATTCGACTCATAAACAACGAGCCTCTTGTTATTTCGGTCTCAGCGCTTTGTGATTTTCTATGGGATGACTTTGTTCGTGATGCACAACCAACAGTTAGATACTTAGTTGATTACTACAACATCTCTCAGATATCACGATTTGGTAAGGAACTATTTGATCTCTTGTACAACGGTGGTGCGGTTACTCCTTTAATAAGTTTAGATGAAGTTGAAGATTATTTTCGACTCAAGCAAGATGGTCACAACCCAGCGCATCCAGCGGGGTATAAACCTGAGAATGCTTTTTGGGTGGGCTTGTTCAATGACGTATGCGAATCCCCGATGTGGCCTAACTTAGCTGCTTTATCGTGCGGTAATCAATTCAATGCAGGTAACAATGCAGTGAACATAATAAACAAACTAAGCGAACTTATAGAAAAACAAATAGAAGAAAATGAATTACTTGGTCAGGCACTGATTAAAGGAGGAAAGCAAATACAAGAACTGCGGGATAAATTTATGCAAGCTATGCAAGAAGGCAACGAAAAACAAGCGGCTGAATTTAGACAACTAGGTAAGGAACTAGGAAAACAAATGGAGAAAACTTTTAGTGATGTGCGCTCTCAAATGCAGCCTGCTGTATCAAACGTAATAGATAAAGTAAACGAAGAAGCAGAGGAGTTAAAGGAAGCACTCGATACTTTAGCTGGTACTAACAAAGGAATCGGCTCCCACAGTGACGATTTAGAAACGAAGAGACACTTGGCACAAACACTGAAACAGAACAAACGTTTGAAACAGCTGATTAATAAAATTGGAGCCCTAAGAAAAGCTTGGAATAATAGGAAACGTGCTAAGCAAGCACAAAGTAATTACAGTGACATTGTGGGGGCTAAGTTCTCGGATGATATTAAGAATATCTTCCCTGTTGAATTAGCTCTAGCTGGAGACATTATAGGACGGACTTTGTTTGCTCTCAAATACTCACAGAAAACTTTATTAACTAAAGACTACGAAGCAAAGATAAAAGAAATATCTAAAGGGCCCGTTGTTATGTACATAGACGTAAGCGGATCAATGTCTGGAAGCTCAGAGATATGGAGCAAAGCAATTGCTTATGTAGTTGCTGAAGAATGTTTAGAGCAGAAGCGAGAACTTCAAGTTCATCTGTTTGATACAGTGATACAAGAAAGCATAATTTTAAAAAGTGATCGAAACAATAACGAAAAACTCTTAAACTTTGTAATGACCTGGTCTACAAGAGGTGGTACAGCCTTCTCAGCTGTATTAAACCACGCGCTGACTAAGGCTCAGATTGATGCCAAAGCCGACGTTCTACTAATCACGGATGGTGAGTCTGAAATATCAGATCCTCTTGTACGCCGTTTAAATGAATTTAAAGACGAAACATGCCTTCAATGGAATACTTTTTGTATAGGTCAAAAAGCTAACGTCCTACATAAATTTAGTGATGAAGTTTTCTTAGTTAATGTCAACGATGACCCTAAGTCTGTTGAATTATTTCAAACATCTTTAAGGTAGCAACTTAATTATGAACACTAAAAGACAGTCGGATCACCAGGTGATTCAGGACATCATTGATTACTACGAAAGGGAGCAGACCTACTACGACACTCAAGCTCACTTAGGTGACGTACGAACAACAAATGGTACTCAACTTGAAATTTGTTATAAGATACTCGACGGTAAACGCTACTGGTCTGCTATAGAGTACCCATGAGTAGAAGTAAAGATCAGAAAGATATCAGCGACGTTTTGTTTCAATACTGCCCACAGCGTTCGACAAATGAACTTGAGAAATGGTTAACTAATCTTTTTGTGCTTTTAGAAAAAAACAAAGAAAGTTTAGATAATAATTTTGAACTTACTTTTCACTACAACCAGACATACATAGTGTTTCTGACTAAAAATAATATTTTTAACTTTACACAGATAACTGACGAAGGTCTTATTTCTGAATGTTCCTTACCTTTAACTATATTTTTACAAGAAGCTTTTGCTATTTCAACAATAGAAGAAGTAAAAAATTTTATGGTTCTCTCTGACGAGTTTGAGTTTCGTTGCATAGCTATTCTGCTTGCAGATGAGATCATTCAATGGGATGCCACAACGACCTTATCCGCCAGCTTTGCTACCTATGCAGAGCACAAAACAAAGCTCTCAAACCTTAAGTTTTTATAAAAAGGTTGCAAGCTTAGTATGTAAGTGTTTAACTGCTCTTGGTCATCACCTCCTTTATGAAACTCTCTTTCAAACTTGGCGACGCTTTCCTAGACACAGCTGAAGCCAACGCATTGTTTTCGGCCACAGAGACTAAAGCCTCAATAACGATCAACATTCTTGACCACATAAACTTGCGCGACGTTGACGCGAAAAAGCTCTTTTCTCTCAGTGTAGAAAAGAAGAACCCCACACTGGCTTCCCTTGCCGCTAAATGTGCTATTGAAGGTCTCACACCAGGTAAGAAGCGCCGCACTGCTCCGATGAACCGCATCGTAGACATTGCTCCCAGCAAAAGTTTCTCTGATCCGGACGAAGCTGTTGCTGCTATAAACCAGATTGACCACATCAAAGGACTTGGAGCAGCAATGCTCTTGGTGTCCCTACGAGACGGACACAAAAAAACTCTCCGCCAAGTAGCTGTTGAAGCGGTTAACTACCTTGCTTATAGAGGTGAGGTGAGTGCCGACTCAGACTGCTTTAGGGGATTTATTAAGAGCGAGAACGGAAGCTACCGTCCAATCTCTAAGGCTCCTGGAGTCGGTAGGAACGAGGTCTACCACGCGTCCCCTATGTACATTGCTCTTCGTGATGGCCTAGCTTTGCTAGCTTCCTGGGGAATGGTTCGCATGGAAAAAACAGTTGAGTTTGGTTCTAAAGATTCTGAACCTAATGGGAACTCGGATCTATTGCGTCGCACTGTGTACGCTGTGGAACTGACGCCCGCAGGACTCACTGTGGCTAATCAATGGGGAGACATCAGTTACTTTGTAACCACACGCTGGAGCCAAAGGGTCCGTACCCGTAGCGTATATAGTGTGTGAAGCCTAGCCCACCTGTTCGGGCGTCCTCTGGGCGCCCTTTTTTATTATGAATTTATTGTATTTAACATCACAAGATAAGTTTGATAAAGCTTTAGTTCAATTAGATAAGATCAAAAAACTTTGCATTGACACTGAAACAACTGGCTTAGATGCTCGTATAGCAGATGTTAGGTTAATTCAAGTTTGCTCTACAGAAGAAAACGATGATGACAGGGACATCTACGTTTTTGATATGTTTAAGATTCCAGATCACAGCAAGCTAAAAGCTTTTATTGAAAGTCGCGAGATGCTCGTGGCTCACTCAATGAACTTTGATTTCCAGTTCCTACTAAAAATAGGAATTGATTACAAGAATAAAATATTTGACACTTATATTGCGGAGCGTTGTTTACGTGCTGGCTTTAAAGAAAAACGAATAAGTCCGCAAGCTAAAAAACCTTACTTTGCAGACGTATCGTGCAGCTTAAAAGCTGTTGTTAAACGACGACTAGATATTGAACTAGACAAAGAAGAACAAAGATCTGACTGGTCTAAGGAAGATTTGAAGATTGAACAGATTGAATATGCAGCTAAAGACGTAGACCTCCTCCCACGGGTGGCGGCCAGCCAATTAAAAGAACTTGTGGAGGAATCTTTACTTGATATTTATTCACTTGAGTCTAAGTGTATTCGATCTGTAGCTACTATGTGTCATAAAGGATTTAATGTAGATGTTACTAAACTAATGGAACTAAAACTCAGCATTAGTAAGGAGCTTACAGATAAGACTCTAGAGTTCTGTACGGCACTAAACAGTGCACTTCCTGAAGAACTTAAACTTCCTAAAAATTTAGATGGAACGTTAGCTATAGGGAAAAAACCGAAGAAAGAATTCAACCCTGGATCAGGAGTGCAGTGCATCCGACTGTTTCAGGAATTAGGAATTAATCTGCCTGTGGATGGAACAACTGGTAAGCCTACACTTTCCCAGGTTGCTTTAAGTGAATTCGATAGCGAGGATGAAATACTAAATATGTACAGAAAGAGAGTAAAAGTAGAAACTAAATTAGAACACGTAGAAAAACTTATAAATAACATAAATCCGATAACTCAACGAATCCACAGCGGTTATAACCAATACGGTGCTAATAGCGGTCGGTTTACGTCCTCAGGCGCAAAAAAACAAACAGCTGCTAAGGAGAAAACAGAGTTTGCAATTAACGCTCAACAAATACCAAGGAGCAACGAATTTAGAAGTTGTTTCAGGGCACAAGTTGGTTACAAACTTGTAATTTGCGATTTTTCGCAGATTGAACTCCGGTTAGGGGCAGAATTGATAAAGATCCCTCAAATGATCGAAGCTTTTAAAAACGAACAGGACTTACACACGGTTACTGCGAGTTTAATTTACAAAATTCCTGTAGCGGAGGTACAAAAACACCAAAGGCAAGAGGGAAAAACACTTAATTTTGCTCTGTTATACGGAATGGGTTATCGAAAATATAAAACTTATGCGGCTCAATCAGGCAAAGTTATCTCGTTGTCAGACGCTAAGGTAGCGCACACAGCCTTTCATACAGCGTACCCACGGCTACGTGAGTGGCACCGTGAAAGATCAGCCATGGTTGCTGATGGGTGGTGCTATGTTCGCACTCCGCTGGGTAGGCGACGCCTTTTGTCTTATGACGATGCTCTGATGACGGCTTGTGCAAACACGCTAATTCAAGGGGCAGGTGCAGACATACTTAAGCTCTCTTTGGCTGAATTAGGTAAGTATCTAGACGACGAAGCTTCACTAGTGGCTTGTGTGCACGATGAAATTGTGCTGGAAGTCACTGAAAGCAGAGCAAACCAGTTTAAAGAAATCCTTGAGAAATCAATGACATTGGCAGCAGAGACTATTTTAAAAGTTGTTCCAGCCAAAGCCGACGCTTCTATTGCAGACACATGGGCAGAAAAATGAGTCAAGCTCCCGAACCAAAGCGAAAGTTTAAAGAAGGTGATCGAGTCAAGGAGATAAACAAAATGCAACAAATGTGTGTTAGTCCATTTGCATCAAGCGCTTCTAAAAACGTGGTAACTAGAATTATGGCGGATACAAGAATAGGTACCGTTTCTGCAACAGGGATAAAGCGAACTTCAACAGGGCACCGTCGGGTTTATGTCGATGTGTTGTGGGACGGTTCAAAAACTCCTTCGAGACACGAACAAATGCGGTTAGCTTTGCTGGACAACGAATAAACGTTGAGTTACTCTTTGCAGAAATTACCAGAGCTCTAATGGAAAATCAAACGACAACTTTAAATTTGTCTAAGCTACTAAGTGCTGCTTCATTTATCTACGATGCAAACCCGAGTAAAATCGTATTTACGTTGAGAGGTGAGGGTGGGTATTACGGTTGCGTAAAGTTAAACGATCAAATTCATTTGACTCCAGAAGTATTTCCCACAGCGTTTCAAGCGGCAAATAAAGCACGTAACCTCCAAAAAAATCTGAAAAATAAAGATAAACCGCAAACCTTAACTAAACCTACAAAAGTAACTAGCGAAAAAGTTAAAAAACAAGTAACTTACTCTCGGAAGTTTCACACATTTCGAGAAACTCAGCACATGCCCCTTCTAAAATTCCAAGAGGTGTGGGTTATCACGAAAGGTGATACTTACGTACGAGATTATTTAGATAAACAAAAACAAAGTCTTGTAACCTACACGACAGAACGTGGTAAAGCAAAGATCTATAAAGACCACGAGGAGGCCAAGATGAACATGAGAGTACTTAAAAATTTAATCGGACCTGGTTTTAATCTGATGCGTTTTTTTGTAGAAAACAAGTAAACTAGTAAAAAAAGTTTACCATGGCTACAAGATACGCTGGTGATTATTTTGGTGTCAGCTTAGATGACTCATCAGACTCATCTAAACTTCTTGAATATTTTCCTGGGCTCAGAAACACGTATAGAAAAAAAACTACTGAAGCAAAGGAAAGACTGTACGAGGAAGACCCGGATAACGAACCTCGACTAACAGGGAACCTACGAGCTGCAGCTAGATTCCCTGGCTTTAAAACGTTTGAAGCCCCGCGATAGTTTTAGGCCTTGTTTTAAACTATACTATTGAAGATAAAGCTTTCGACCTATGACTGCCTCTAGATATAAAGTACCCAAGGGTTTTTTAGACGTAGCAGGACAACGGTTAGGGCTGAACCTAGTCGACCTGTTCGGAGACGATGACAAAGGTAAGGCAAACTTGGAAGGGTTTGAGCCTGTATATAACACACAAACACAATTCACGACTAAAGGTAGGGGTGGTGTCTTAAGTTACCAAACACCAAAAGTTCCCACGACGACATACACAAGTGAGTTCTCCCTCATACCTGAGAGAAAAGAAGCTGCACCTGCTGGACCAACTGGACCAACTGGACCGACCACAAAAAGCTACAACTGGAACGCATACGGTAACCTCGGGGGACCTGGCTACGGTGCTAAAGATTTAGAAAAAGCTTTAGCTGAAGGTTTTAGTGAGCAAGATGTTAAAAACTACATACAACAAAATAAACAACTTTTTGGTCCTGGCCGGTTAAATCTGGCTGAAGATCTCCAAAAGAAATTTGGCTTTGAATACTCTTATGTAAACCCTGTTGTACAGTCAGAAGTTTTAGCAGGTAAATATGGCACACCACCATCGTTGACTCGAATGGCAGACCCATCGAAATTCGCAAACCCACTACAAACGCAGGAATTTAAAAAAGCAGAAAATGTAGCCCCAATAACAGCGGGAATCTCCACGGCCTACGGGATCGACCCTAAGTACTTTGGTGGAGAAGATTTAACAGCTGCTCGTAAACAAGGATTTAGTAATCAACAAATTAAAGACTATTTAGACCAAAATCCTTCCTTGCTGAGAGAACAAAATATTAAAGGAGGAGGTGGTCTGTATGACGAACTTGCAAAAGCACTTGCTCCTACCCCACCGGTAGCTCCAGTTCAAGAAAAACCTAGATTTGACAACCCGCTACAAACTCAAGAATTTGTAAAAGCCCCAGAGTCAATTCAAGAAAAACCTAGAGAAATCTCAACTAATTTTGGTATCGATTCTTCTTATTTTGGAGGTGAAGATTTAACAGCTGCTCGTAAGCAAGGCTTTAGTGACGCAGAAATTAGAGCGTTCTTAGATAAAAATATTACAGGCTTGCTTCGCGAAGGCAATCTACCAGGTAAAGGTGGTGTTTACGATATGCTGAAAGTTTAAAAATAATAACAAATCTAAATGGATGAGTATTGTTTAGTCGTAGAAAAAAATAAAAAAGAATTACAACTCTGCGTAAAGGCTAACGATAATAACCACGCTAAGGCACAAGCAGTAGACATTGCACGAGGACTTCAAGCAGACGCATTTACACTCGTATACGGACAAATTGAATCTTGTGAGTTAAGCGAATTTTTTAACAAATTAGCTTTTAGTAACTTTAGTCACACAGAATGCTTTACTTGGCAAGGAAAATACTGCAACAACACTCCAATAATATATGCGTTAGGGACTAAATACTACGTACGTCCTCTAATACTTTCGTACCTAGACATACCTAAAGATTCTTTTGTACTACCCAAATGCAAAAGGAAAAACTGCATAAACCCTTTCCACAATACTTACAAAAATATGAAAGCCTCAAAGCTTACTAGCGCAGATAGGCAATTGGCGCTAGCCTTCGCAAGCCAAGGCACCCCTATCAAGGACATCGCTAAGGCATTTAAAGTTCACCGCTCTTCGATCTATCGCTTGTTTAACCAATGAACATCCTCCTTTTAGGTCTCCGCGTCACCGACGAACCAATAGAAAGTGAAGGCAACTGCAATTTAAACGCAGAAGCTTTACCTTCAACCGAAAAGAAAATTCCGACAAAAGTAGTTTTAAGTCAGAAAGCAGATCACTATGTAGGAAAACTACTAAAGAAACTTAAAGATAAGGAAGTTTTCCTTGCTATCGGACCAACCAAAGCGGACCCGGATGGTTTGCTAAAGATGCAACCAATGCTAATTGCCAGAAAAGACAATTGGGATGATCTACTTGCTATCAATCTTTATATAGCCACGGGTGGTCTTGGTCCAAAAGCTGAAGAAAATCAACTTGGCGACAACACAGTCACCAACAGATCTTTGGCTTGGCAGGATGAAAACCAAGAAACAAACTGGATGAAGATATCTTGCTGGAATGAACTGTCAGCTCAACTGGCAGAGCTACCTGCAGGAACCCCCACTATTGCTGTTGGAAGGGTAAGCACATCCGAAAAAGACGAAAGAGTATTCTTGAACTACGGCGTGGATAAGATTCTTTATCTGCCTCGCACACAAAAAGCAGCCCCCACAAAGGCTGCAGACCCTGAAAAGGGTCGAGTTTCTACTGCTGCTCTCGGTTCTCTCGATTTTTCGCTTTAACTAACCATGGTATTTATCGCAGGCAAATTCTCAGCTGATGAAATCCTTTGTCAGATTCCCCCCCACACACTACGAATTGATTTGCAGGCTCGTCGTTGGAAATCCGACAGTGATCCTGAGGCGGCCATCGTTGACACCAACGACAATGGCATACCCATCGAGTTCATCTTGCTTGGCTTCACACCATTCTTTGGTAACCTCGGCATGCGGGCGCACGAAGAATTTATACGAATTAGTTTTATCGGTGTTTCACCCAATCATCGTCTACTACCTCCACGGTGTGTCTGCACGAGCATTATCAGCGGTAAGTCAAGCCAAAAAAACTTTATCACGTACTTCCAGACGCTGTATAACAATCGTATAAACGTAGGTGAAGTAGTAACAAGTACCAAGTTCGTGCAGAAATCATTTAACGAACGCGATGCCTTTACAGGAGCTGATGGTCCAAAAATAAACTACAACGCATTAGAGTTTAAGGATCGACCTTCACAGAATGACGAGGAGAAAAAGCTCATACAGGATGTATCTTCCTGGCTTGAGACTTCTGGAACAGAGCTGGTATCAGCTGCATTACGTTCTTCTATCCCCGGTTCTAATCTGGTTGAATTACCTCTGGGTGAAGACCACGGTGGTATTAAGGAAGCTTTTATGGAGGCTCATCCCAAAAGATTAGAGGGTTCTTTTGAATCGCACAAGGCTTCCTTGCCTCCGGCTGCTGAAGCTCCAAAAAAAGCTGAGGCTGAAGTACCTCAAGCGACGCCAGCTCAAAAACCAACTAAAGGACGAGAGCTGAACGAAGAACAGAAAGCGGCGCTAAAAGCGGCTGGTCTGGATTTTTGACGTAAACTGTCTAAGGACATGGGGAACGCGCCTTCGTTTGAAGGCGTTTTTTTTCTACATTTTTAGAACGATTTGGTATCAATGGCGTTTTACCACGTGCCGAAATTTATTTTTGGCCCTATTGCCGACTCAAAATTGTGCTCTGGCACAGTCCTCTTACCAGCAGATTTTGACGGCCAACTCTTTGAACAAGTTAAAGACTCTAATGTAACAGACATTATTACGAACGTATCAGAACAAAACATCCAAGATAAAAACTGGTGGGAAACTCAGAGGGGTAAGGTTGACTGGGTGATTGCAATAACACAAGGACTAGGTGAATACACACCATGGGTCATTGAATACGGTTTAGACGTGGCAAAACAAGGAATATGCATACTGGATCGAATCACTTTTTTAGAACCTGTACGCAGTCGCGAAACCTTTCTTAAATCAGCTTCCTTAGTAAATCTAAAGATTCTAAGCCCTAGACCGTCATTCCGTGCAGATGGTAAGCAATTAAAGGATTCAGTAACCTCAGCGTGGTTTGTTTTCAAAAAAGATGGACAAAAATTTACGAGTACAGTTATCGAGTACGAAGTAGGCTGGCTGCGCCCAAAGACCCCCCAACCATGAGTAAACAACTCTATAAGGCCTTGGACCAACTTATTGCTCTACAAAAAGAGCAGTGTCTCAAGCTAGATAAAATAGCGGCAGTGTTGATAAGTACACAACTACTCACTGAGTGCGTGGATTACCACGGAGAAGCAAGATCAGCTGAGGACTGTGCGTCAATAACATTAGATGGTTTTTCGTCCGCGCTGTGTCTGATGAACGATTTAGATCAGCGTAACCGTGACTATCAATATCAAGCTAGTGAGTTCTTCGTAGACGATGACGAAGAAGACGAAGAAGAAAATGATGTTATCTCGGATTCCTTCTAGAATTACATAAGTTGACACGCACATTGTGTCCCAAACAAGGGTAACTTTAAACGGACTAAGGCATTACGTTTGTAATGGTGTTCCTAAACCACTTCCTTCTGTCACGTCGATCCTAAGCACAGCTCAAACAGAAAAAACGCGACAAAAACTCGCGACTTGGAATCTGTTAAATCCAGGTGTTGCCGACCAAGCAGCCGAAAGAGGAACGTGGATCCACGGAAGTGCAGAGAACTACCTAAAGGGGTTGCGAGTCGTTCCGCCTGAAAAGTACAAACCTTATTGGGATGGTGTCCCTGAATTACTGGATAATTTACTCAAAGGAGGACGAGTTCTGTGGTCAGAAAAACCATTCAACCAGCCTAAATGGAGTAAATATGTTGGAGACGACGGAGTCGGAAGAATTCACTATTACGATCCAGTAACAGGTCACGGATACGCTGGCTGTTGTGACCTAATCTACATGAACGAAAATGCCGAGATAATCTTGGCTGACTTTAAAACCAGTAACGGACCTTATGCAGCAAAGTTTCCTAGAAAAGAACAAGTGATGAGCGAAGAAATACGAAAAGCTTTAGTCTCCGGTGTTTTTAAAGTTAAGAAAACACGACTGCAGTTAGCAGCTTATAAAGCAGCAGCTGAAAGTTGTTTAGGTATTAAGATAAACAAAACGCAAATAATTGTCGCCACAGCGATTAAAGAATTCAACACTCAAATATTTACGTTTGGCCCTGAAGAAATTGAAAGAGACGAAGAAAGTTGGTTTGAAGTTGTGAAACAATATTACGATATGCAGCAAGTAACTTAATGATCCGATCAAGCATAGGGGAACAGACAATGTCTAAAGAATTTATTTCGGGTGCACAACCCCTTTTGTTGGCAGACTAAGCTATCCAAGGCACGTCATGAAGTTCATTTGTTCTGTAAACGAAGTAGTCGCTCAGCATGTCCATCCAAAAACTGGAAAGATACCTGTAGGCGGAAACTTCGCAGCATTCAACCTTAATTGGATAGCGAAGGAGCTGAGTGCGTCGGATCTAGCAACCGAGTTATCACAGGGTTATGGTCTATGCGCGTGGCACCTACTTGAAGGCAAGAGACAATCCGAATCAACCGGCGTAATCAAAGCTGGAATGATAATAGTTGATATAGATAACCAGGAAGATCGGAAAGATTCCGATGGAAACAAGGTACAGAGACAAGAACTTACTTTTGACCAAGCACTCGAACTAGACATTTGCAAAAAATATCTAACGCTTGCCTATTACTCTCCCTCAACAACATCAGAGTGGCCACGGTTCCGATTAGTTTTTGGCTTAGAGAAACCGATAATTGACCCAGGATTTTATAAATTTTTTACACAGAAAATATACGCACAGATTCCTGGCTCAGATATAAGAGCGACAACGGTACCCAACCTCTTTTACGGCCCCAAAAAAGGTGAGAAAGTTTTCGACATATCTGGTAACTACATACCAGCTTCAAAACAGGATGAAGCTCACCGAGCATATTTAGCTACACCAAGAGAAGAAAGCCGGGACGATAAGACTGCAGAAGACATAATGAATACATTAACGATTAGTGAAGAAGGATTAGATCTTAAAAAATTGGTGTCAACTACTGTACGTTCAGTTTTAGACGGCGAGGCAGTAGAGGACCGAAGCTCAACAATGGCAGCGGTTTTCAAGGAGCTCATAGGCTGGAGTAATTGGTTGACAGCACATAGTATGCCTGTGTGCGCATCAGCGTTGACAGTAGCACACCAAGCGTTCTATAATATCTACGCCTACCCTCACGACCTGGACAGCAAATTTGACCGAATCTTAAACTCGATAAAAGACGCGACTGACATCCAGCCTGCGATCGCTCTGGCTTCAGACCTAGGTTCTCTGGCCATATGGAAAAAAATTAAGAACATCGACTACAAGCTCTATCAACAACATGCGACTGAAGAGATCAAAGAACAGCTCAAGCAACTCAAAAAAGCACAAGTAAACGCTGTCCTAGATTTTTCTTCCTTTCTACTCGACAGCCCGATTGAAACCAAACCAGACACGGCTATCTCAAAAACTACACAAGAAAATCAAATGCAAGTCCCATCAACACCCACACAGCTCATTAATCTTCAAAACGCAGGAAATAGTCAGAATCGTCAGTTCTCCGAAAACGATGTAGCAGACATAATCGTCACTAATCAGGGCGATGATTTTCTGTACGACAGTAGCCTAGATCAGTTTTATCATTACGACTTTGACTATGACCTGTGGTATCAACAGGATGAACAACATATCAAACGAAGGATTGTTAAGGCACTCGACTCATTTGTTTTAGCTGGTGTATTGCCTAAATACACTTCAGCAACAATAAACAGTGTGTACTTAATACTGAAAGCCAAGCTTTTGCGCTCCGATGACGGAGGTAGAAAAAGTATTTGGAGTAAGTCAAAAGGTCTTATTGCTTTTCAGAACGGTGTATTAGATACACGCACATTTGAATTCTTGGAGGGAAAACATAAAAATTTATTCCTAAGACACAAACTGCAATACGCTTACAACGGTAAGGCAAAATGCCCAGAGTTTAAAGACTGGTTAAAGAATTCACTTAATGCGGGTCAGGAGCTTTTGATTCAAGCTTTTGCCCGAGCAATACTAACGGGTTACACAGCAGGAGAACGGTTTCTACACCTAGTCGGTCCTGGCGGAACAGGAAAATCAACCATGCAACAAATCATGGTTGCGTTAGCAGGCTTTCACGGAACACATACGTCTAGCCTTGAGATTATTGAGACTAACAAATTTGAAACGTACAACCTAATAAGTAAGCGCTTACTTTTGCTTACAGATGAAAGCAACTACAACAAACGTATGGACATACTTAAAAAGCTCACTTCCGCATCAGACACACTACGCGCCGAACGAAAGTACGGCAAAGAGATTATCAGCTTTAAACCTGAATGTTTGGTCTGTATAGCTAGTAACGAACACATAACGTCTAACGATTCTAGTAGTGGACTCGAAAGGAGACGACTTACGATTCTTATGGACAAGGTTGTACCTCCTAGCTCCAGAAAAGAACTAATCAGTGTCCACGACGATCACATCGAAGGATCGTTTGAACCTGAAATGAGTGGCATTGTCACATGGGCGCTGTCTATGTCTTACGACCAAATGAAGGATGTTTTAGCTAACCCAACTAAGCATGTGCCTTCACTCAACAAGACAAATATAGATGCGCTCTTGTTCAATAATCAATTCGTTTCGTGGCTTAACGACTGTTGTCTGTATGCACCAAATACGCACACACCTATTGGTCAAGGAGCACGAAAGCCCTCGGTGGACGAATCCGAAAAAGGTATGTACGTATCAAACTCATATGGTGCTCTGTATCCTAGCTATGCAAACTTCTGCAAGGCCTGTGGCTACAAGCCAGCAGCTAAACACAGATTCATTGAGCGAACCAAAGAAGCTCTAATCAACATCCTTAAACTGGACGGCATTGAGCTTCTGTTAAAAGATGGTATTCCTTCTATGAAGGGTTTGCGTTTGAAAGGATATGATCTAAAGTCGGACCGGGCTGCAACCGGGCCTGATCGACTGCCCTCACCAGTTGAGTTTGCTCAAGATCCCACGACATCCATCTGGAACTCTGCCTTTCAAAAACATGACACGCCTACCGAAACTTGATCTAACACTAGTAATCGCCGGAGTCCTAGGGATCGGTGCCTACACAGCAGTGGCTTCTCCTGAAAACCTTGGAGCAGCTCTTGCTTTTGGAGGAGGTTTACTAGGAGGTGCCAGTATTGTGCGCGAACGTTCGTGGGCTGCCAAGAGTCAAGAGGAGACTTCAATAAAAGTCACGTCAACTTTTACAGCTCTTTACGAAAATAATGGTGGTCTTGTAGATCCTTTTCAACTCGCGTACCTTGCAAACATCGAGCCTGAACGTGCCTACGCATTCTTATCTTCTCTAGCTCAAAACACAGGAGGAAAAACGATAAACGTTAAAAACGAAGGCCATGTGGTTTTTGAATTTCCTCATACAAAAAGTACGCTTGAAGAACTTACTCTCAATGCACAAAATTGGGTTAAAGCTCAGAATCAAGAGTTAGTACTAGAACTACAGAAACATAAACAATTTATTAGTCTTCTACAAGCTCAACAGGCTCAGCAAACACAACAAACCAGAACAAATGCTTTAGCTTCTTCTGAAGCTCAATCAGATATAGACCCTTGGACTAGGTAGACTCACCAAAGTTCCAACCTGCTAAAGAAGGATCGTCAACGGTTTTAATTGCTTTGTAAACAATAGGAAGTTCTTTTTTTAAAATACGTCCGATGCTGTGGGCTATATTCCGATGCTCTAGTTGAGTATTTTCTTTGCCACGCAGGCCAACGTAATGAATAAAAGATCTTATTGTGCCACTCATATGCACTCTTGTTGTTGTGTACTCTGGTAAAACATTTCGTGCACACTCTTTTGCTATTCCAAGCTCAAGCATCTCGCGGTATACACTTTTAATATCTTGATCAATAAACTTAAGTTTCTCCCAAAAATAGTTTCGTAGATCTCCTGATATCTCTTCTGCGCTGCTCTGTCGGTTAGTCTCCGCTTGTAGTCGCAGATCAAATTTAAACTCGTCTTTTACATCAGGTAAAACCTCACTTGGGTCTGAATATCTTTGCGATAACTCTTGAAAGGTAAAACTGCGATGACGTAATAGTTGCGGCGAGATCGCCCGAGTTGTAGCTATTTCGAAAGATGCCGAAGCTTGTTCAAATACACTCCAATGCCCATGCCGAACACAAAAACTTAAGAGTCTAGTAAATTCTTCTCTCTCTGGATCTTTGGTTGATACTCGTGCGTGACGAGCAATAGTTTTTTCAGATTTTGGTGTGATCCAATTGAGCTCAGCCGAATGAAGCTTCACTAGCTACGGGGGAACGCTTGTTGGTACCTTAATCTAGCAGTGAGTTCAGTTGGGTTTGACACCAACCTAGCAACGTCAGCTGGGCCCAGCCCGAGACGCATCCCTGCCATACGAATAGGTTCACCGCCGTTAGTCATCATTATTTTTTAACCCTGGGCATATTTAAAGGCATTTGCATAGGCAAAGACCCAGCCGTCCTATAACTTTGAGGATACGAAGCGTACGCTTGATCAGGTACATTTAAAAACGTTTGGTCAGGTGATGCGGTCAGGATTTGTAACTTTGCTCTCATATCAGGAGTCATAGTATTTTGTGTATCCACCAAGTACTGAGCTTTACTCATATCAAGCGCCCGCATAGGCATCTTCAGAGAATCCTTGTGGTTATACCCTGCTAGTCCAGTTAACTCTGCACTCTCAACAATATTTCCTTCACCGTATTGAATAGGACCAATAGGTTCGCGAGCATACTCACCACGGTCACGACGATACTGGGTATAGATCCGATTCATGTCATCAATTGTTATAGCCCGTCGAGCTTCAATTGCTTCAGCCGTATTGGCATACATAGAAGGCTTTTCAGTCGCAAGCGTACCAATAGGCTTAACTCGCTCAGCCATCGGGCCGAGACCGCCCGGACGTTGCATGAAGTTGTGCTTTTCCATTTTTCTAGTCTAACTCCGTTTGGGCTGTTTCTCGCGGTTAGTTTTTTCAGACACTACACGAAGATTTGAAGGGCTGTTGTCCTCGGGGTTGAAGTTTTTATGATCTACCTCCTTACCATCACCTTTATGTACGCGACCATTTTTTTCCATGTATCGACGAGCTTTATTTCGTGCGGCACGACGTTTCTTCTGCTCCTCCGTACCTCCGTGCTCTCTATATTCCTTGGCGTAATCTCTAGCCATTATTTGGACCCCTTGATATACCAACCACTCTTATCACCAGTGACCATCCACCGGGGGCCGAGATTCTTCTTGGAATACAACTTACTCTTGCCATCACTGGAGATATAGCCTCCCGAGACAAGATCTAAATCCCCGAACGGATCGTGAACAATAATATTTTTTCTATCGGCAGTTACGCCTATACAACAAATCCAGTGACCTCCTCCCGTTGGTGCGGTGACAGGACCTTTATGAAGAATACCTATGGGAACAGGAATGCCTTTTTGTAGCAAAGATTCAATATCACTCCACGTCCCAGTTTGAACAAAAGAGGCCGAAATTCCAAAATCTTTAAGAGCTTTGAGCTGCGACGAAGCTTCGGTGGTGTCCCCATAGCTGTATACAACTTTTATATACTCGTCATCTATATTTATAGCCTCAGGATCTAAACCACTCAACATCATGGCACAGCTACTTGAGTAGCATGTGCGCATAGGGTCTTTATAGTTGTCACGTTGCGAGTAGTAAGGCACCGCTAACCTAATTTCAGCAGTCGGTTTCTTTACAACATCTTTTTCTACATCGTTAATAATTTTCCAGTGGTCGGGAAAAATCCACCAATCACCTGCGGGCTCGGCTGTAAGAAAGACTTTTTGATGATTTTCACCTGCATACATCCTTAGTTCGGTCCACTGCCACGCTGAATCTTTCGGTACAAACAGTTTTTCTTCGGGTTTTAGCTCATTGCTCGCTATCGGACGACGTTTTAACCAAGTATCTTGTCTAGCTAAAATTGATTTTGACAGCAAAGGATGTTTAACTTTTTCTAGAAACAATTTACGCTCGGCCTCACGACGACGTACTAATCCGGGAGACGCCTCTTCGCCACCGGCTTTTACCCAGCGTAAAAATTCAGCAGCGACAACTACTCGAGTCACTCCCTCGTTCAGTAATTTTAATAAAGTTGAGTTTATAAATGCTGTCGGACCTACATTAAAAGTGAACGAAACTAAAGCGTCATATTCATTCTGATTGAGTTTTGTTACAACAAAAGAACTTACACACTGCTGAGCACTTTCAGTATCACTCATTAAATAACGGTTAGCTTGTTCCTCTGTAATAGTTAAATCTTCCTTAACATCAGAACCTGTGTGGCCGTAACCAATTGTTAATATGTTCGCAGGACACCGATAAGCCTTTAGCTCCAGGCCTTCAAATTCTTTAATTAAATCGAGTCCTTTTGAAGATAACCGCATGGCCAACGAACAAGCTTTAGGTACTCTTGCAAAGAACCGACAAAAAAGAAAGGTTCTTTTGGTTAACTACAGATAAAAAACAGAAAATAAATGTTACGCGGCATTTATAGTTACCCGATACTCTGTAGCACTACGATCGCTACGATCCACGTACACAGTAGCTGTCTCGTTATTAGTTACTGAATAGGTAAAACTAGAGGCAGCTCTACGGGTAATTTTAGGAGCTACAGCCTCACCAGCTACAGTTCCATTTGCTCTAAGAACACGCACACCACGCACAGCAAAAGCTTCGGCTGTCAAAGTAACGGTAGCTGTTCCTGTGGTTCCGTAAGTAATTTGATAAACATCAGCTAAAGGAAAAGAACCATCCCCCGCAAAAGACCGATAATTGTTTATAGTGACATTAGATCCGTTACTAGTTCGGACCTGACCAAAACGGGTAATACCTTCGGGAGCAGCTCCAATCTCACGGTTGAACGTTACTTCAGCCATTTTAAAAACCCACCTGTTTAGTAAGATTCTAAACCATGGAAAACAAAAAGAACTACAACCGAGTGAATGCCTTAATTTATGAAGTTATTATCTTCTTAGAACAAATTTTTTCAGGTTTAACCAGAAATAAACTTATACAAAGAATTAAAGATAACTGTCAGGACGATTGGACAGAATTTAGAGTCTTACTTTTTCTGGAGGAACTAGATAAAGAGACAGCAGAAGTGCAGAAAAAATGGAAAGAGGAAGAACAAAAACTTATGGAACCTATATATAACGAATCACCTCCAGACGGTTCTAACGCTCAGGATCTATTAGGAGGCGAAATGAGACTTACTTCCCCTTGGATGCACGATAAGCCCGAGCCTTAGCACTTGCTCTTTTAGCAGCTTCAGTGTTTTCTATCTGAGTGTTAACTGGTTTACCACGCGTGGCAGCTTTTTTCTTATCGTCTGTTGCACGACGTTCTTCAGGAGACATATTTGCCCAAGCGGCCCGAGGTAAATACCTTTCAGTGCGACCTTTTTCGCGAGCTAGATCAGCCATGATTTAAGAACTCTTTTGTTGTATTATCGTGCACTATTTCTTTTTTTCGTACTCTTCTCGTGTGCCCCAGTCTTCTTTACCCCATTTACTTAAACGATTTTCAGACGATTTCTTTCCTTCATAGCTGCCACCCATTTCTTTGTAGTACTTTGTAGCCAACTGCATTGCTCTAGCACTGTGGCCACCCATACGCTTCCTCGCCTTAGCCTTTGCTCGGGCCCACTTTTCAGGGTCTCTCTTTTTTGCAATTTCAGCCATGTAAAATATCTCCGTGTGTTCTAGCGTAATTTAGCAAGTGCTACTATAATTTTAATAGATCTTGCCAAGAAAATGTTAAACCACCTCACACAAAATTGGACTGAACTCGTAGGAGTTGCTGCTGCCGTCCACGTGCTGGCTCTGGCTATTGTTAACTTGACACCTACACCAAAAGACGACGCAGTGTACGGTAAAGTTTACAGAGCTGTTGAACTTTTGGCTGGAATCTTCACAAAGTTGGTTAAGAAATAGTTAGGCGGCTTCGATTAAACTAGGAACAGTAGAAGCTAGTGTTAACTCACTAGAGTTGAATTCATCTTGGTGTAACCAGTGAAGAATTAAAGTTTCTTTTTCTTCCGTCCAAAAGGATTGAGATCTAAACCATATATACCAATTTTCAGAACCTTTAAGAATATTACAGTCGCCACAAGCGGCTACCAGGTTGTTTTTAGTGGTCGGTCCTCCTGCAGATCTCGGAATGACATGATCTAGAGTAGCTGGATTTAATTTGCCGCAATAAGCACAGCACCCCCATCCATCAAGTATTTGTTTTCTAAATGTTTTTCGCGCACACTTCTTTTGAAGACAGGATAGGTTGAAAATCAGATCCCGTTCGCTCACAAGTGTGAGTGCGGCTAAATATATTTTAGCAAGAAATGTAACTCAAAATTATCTTACATTTCTGTAAAAAATTAGTGAATGTTTTTTAAATGCGCAGTTAATTAATAACCTAAACGGGAATCTATATAATCTCTGGTATTATCACGAACTCGTTGTTCCTCATCTCTATAAGCGGAGTTTAAGGATAGATCTAAGAGGTTTTGTGCGAGTCTCGGACTAAACTCAAACTCACGGTGGACAGGATAGGTTGGCTCATAAGGAACAAAAGAAGCAGGTATTTGTTTATTTTTTGCAAAGTATTCGTAGGCTTCCGGTCCTAGAGCGTCAGGTATTATAGGTGCAGTAATAATCTGTTTAGCTCTAGTTAAGCCTTTATCTATAAAACTAGCAGGATAACCCTTGAACCACGGGTCACCTTGATCCGCTCCAGTAGGGACTCCTATACCCTGAAGTTGCTCCACAGCTCCTCTCTGCGCTTCGGTTTCGGCAATCATAGTAGGGCGACTCCTAAACTCATTATTTATATAATTTCTTAAAAAACCTACAGGATCTCTTGCTTCAGGAGAATATTGTTTTCTTGGGTTTGCTAAATTAGGATCTTTTGCATGGGCTCCTTCGTGTGCAATTATAAAAGGATTCCCCTCTTCTTCTTTACTCATATAAATAATACGTTCCTTTGGATCGGTTGAACCTCCTGGCCCTTTAGAATAAAAATATCCAGTTGCTACTTCAGAACTTCCCGGAAAAAAAGGTTTTATAACTAAATCACGTCCTGTATTCTCTTTAAAATAATTTTTATATAACTCTCCTTCTGGTGTAAATTCATATTTGTTTGTAGAGGCATCGAAAGCACCAAAGTTTGGTCCTACGTCACCTCTTTCATAGGGCTCAAGAACTCTAGGATATACAGTGGGTTTTAAAGAATTAGATGTGTCCTCAACATAATAAGGAAAGTAATCTCGTGACGCCATATAAAAAACTCTTTGTTTTTCTTACATATTAGCAGTTTTTACTTCTTAGTTTTTTTTGAACAATTTTTAACAAACTAAACACGAGTGTTCTTGACTAATCCCTAAAAGGACACAGTGTTTTCTGAGCAAGAAGCTTTTTGGCTTCCTGGAAAACCAAATCTAGTTCATCAGCGTCTATGCGTACGTAATGGTCTAGATCATCGCCTAATTCACAAATCTTTACAAAACCTCCTGCACCTTCGTCGTCAATAGAAATTTGTAAAACCCCACGGCCATGAACAGGGTTCGTATCTGTGCGATGGATAGAAACTGTAAGAATAGTTGCTACTGGAGTAGGGTCAGTCATGGTTTGCTGTTCAAGGGAGCAAGGAAATTAAATGTTACCTCTTAAGCAGCGGACCAAAAACGTCTAAGAGCGTTTCAGTAGGGTGGGTTCGAACATTGTTATAGTCATCCCACATGTTTTGTATATCGGTACGAGTTAATATGTGGGGTGGTTGTTCGTTCATTGTGTACACATTACGAACCACACGGGGGGTTAACTGAGAAAGGTAATCCTCCATAAAATCTCTAGGTTCTGAGTAAATATCTCGGGTTAGCATCTAACAAAATTAAAAGCTCTAAAAACATTATACACTTTTGAGATAAACTAACTTCAAGTTTGCAATAACTTAGAAGTTGACCGGACTAATAACCTAATCTGTCGTTTATATAAGCGATTCTTTCGAACAAACCCACACTGGGTTTTGTTAGACTGCTCTTAGAAAGAAGTTTTTTTAGTCAAAAATTAAAATGAATTCTGATCTACCAAACATAAGAAATTTTAGATTAGCTGGTAGTTTACTCGGTATTCCTTTAATTTCAGATGGAGACGAACGATCTAAATGGGGAGATCACACCTACTACCGGCTTAGTAATCCTGGGTATTCCGACTTCCCCAGAAGCTCTGTGCCAATAGGCATTCCAGAATATGGTTATTTCCCTCAAGGTCAGATAGGGGTGGAAGGTTACCAGTGAAGTGGCGTTGACTACTCAAGTTGGGGGTGATAGCACCCCAGAAATGAGTTAGCCAAACTTGATGGCGCCATCCGACATCTGGATCTTGACGTTACCGCTCATTTTGATGCTGCCGCCTTCTTTGGTTTCGACAGTGACGCCTTCAACCTTTTCAGCGACGTGCTTGACCAGCCCGGCCAGCCAGGGCGGCGCGGGCGCGGAGGATCACATCAGGATGCACAACGTAGTGGGCGCTGGTCTGCTCAGCCCATTCCAGTAGCTCAGCGCACAGAGCGCGGAAGTCAGTCATTGGGCAATGCCTCCAGTTCAGTGGCGATGGCGAGGATGTCATCTCGTTCGATAACCAAGGCATAAGAACTCCCGCCACAGGTCACAATTTCGTCGCTATGGACGTTGTGGGCAAGAGCACGAATGGCGGCGGCGAGTCGCTTGGACCCAGGCAATGGAGCGTCGCAGTAGTAAGCAACCAGCGCTGCCTGCGCAGCGGGGGAGAGGTCAGTCATGTGATTAGTGTGCGGGACTAAGAGGCATGCCGCTGGATCGAGGGGAGCTGCCGCTGGATCGAGGGGAGCTGCCGCTGGATCGAGGGGAGCTCCTGAGTAAATCCGTCGATTTCCACGGGGGAGGAAAGCCAAGGACTAATAACGCCTGGTAACAATGTACGTAAAGCAAATTATCGCCACGCAGTTTATGACGGTAGATGCCACAAGTGATTGGTTCATCTTGATCGCAAGAACATTATGTTTAATAAGTTGAACACTACGCCAGGTACTGTCCAACTTGGTGAACACTCGCTACCCTACCATATCCGTGGCGTTACGAAAATGGTTGCAAACCCGTCGATTTCCATGGGGTTAGAAGTGGAGACCGGGCTTTTAGGGGCGTTCTCAAACTTTCGGGCGAGAAACGTTTAATGCAGTTAACCTAGCTGCACCCCAGCACCGTAGTCGTGTCCACTACGAGGGCGGCCTGAAAACACTCAGTCCAGCCTCCAAAATCCAAGACTGGAGTGTAGCGATATTTTTTGATTGCCTGTTTTAACTCTTTTTCCAGTAAGTAGGCGTTCCAGAAAGTTGTTTTAATCGTTTCGCTTTCAACCAGTTCATAGGGAATCTGGTACATGCGTTTGGCAACCGTGCGCCGAGTGATACCGATTTTCCAAAACTCCTCACTTTCGCCACGCAGCTTTAAAAGATAAACCGTGCACGGAACATCACGCAGCTCGGGACGGGCATCAAAAAATTCTTTGCTCAAATATCCGTGACTGCCGATGCTGCATTTAGGGCACTGATTAATGCCATAAATTACGCGTTCCGCTTTTACAAAGAATTTATGTTCGCATTCTTGGCATCGGAACCAAGCATTTTTCTGGATTCCGTTAAAACCGTGCAGATAGTCAAAGCCGTACTCGCTGCACTTTTCACGCACTTGCTCTTCGCTAAGTTTTGCTTTTGCGTTGTTGGTGCGTCGTGTTTCTTCAGCTCCACATCCACAGCTCTTACTTTTGCCTGTTGTCATATTGCTGGCTTGCATTACTTTTATATTGCCGCAATCACATTCACAGTGCCATCTGGTTTGCCAACGAGGACCACTGGGCGCACGATGCAAAACACGTAGCCTGCCAAAACACTTTCCAGTGAGATCCTTAGCGGGCACGGCTGTAATTAAACGGACTTTCAGCCCATGCAAAACCAACATACGTGCCGCCTGAGGCATTAAAATCTGCGGCCGTGGAGCGCATCTTGAATCCGTTGGACAAAATATCCAAATCAGTTGCCGTTGCTGCTGCGCTGGACAAGTTGGGATACAGTTCTTCTCCAACAACGTTGTAAGTATTACGGACGGTATCCCATAAATACCAGTTACCCGTTGTATCTGTGCGCTTGATCAATAGAAGCTTGGGACGCATTCCAAGGTACACAAAAACGCCATCTGTCGAGCCATTTCCGGTGTAGCTGAACCCATTACTGTACCCGACTACTGGGGCGAAGCAGTAGGCGACAAAATCATTACTCGCCAACATAGTCCCGGCAACATAAAAAACCGATGAAGTAGGAGCCCCACCCCAAAGAGGAGTGCTTGTAAACACAGAATCAGTCTTGTTCAGGTATACGAGTTGAGTTGACATATTCAAGGCCGAGTGAGCCACAATCCAATCACTTGTTGCTGCTCTATTTTTAACAATAATTAGGCCTGGCGTTACACCTAATCCGTGACCGACGCTGTGCGTACCGCTAGTTTTTGTTGCGGTAACCACGCTAAACCCAGCAGTTGCATTCGCCCGCACCTGACTAGTGATGCTGCCTTGTGTGTTGGATACGGTTGAGG